>JGI24159J19872_10000843_pt1 | contig 30700 bp, 21 predicted proteins | sample Ectturendosymbi4_FD_19872 | JGI IMG/M metagenome (IMG submission 19872)
GAAGTTTTCCACCCTGGCTCAAACATCAAGCTACGCCACTGGCTGCAACGCCTATTACTTTTGTAGATGATATTTTCATGAACTTGTTGATACATCTGATTACGCCATTATAAGTGAACATTTCTTTTAGCTGCTATGAGGAGGCACTGAAAATAGATTTTGTCTATAGGGCTGGAATGGCTTGCTCCGGCTCTGGCTCTAAATGAATTCAAGTATCTGGGTGTCTTTATGTTACAAAGGTACGATTCATGAATTGCTGTCAAAAACTTCAGTGCCGCAAAGGCGAATAGAATGTATGCAACTCTAATGGGCAAATTTTCTTAAAATGAAGCTATGTTTTCAGTGATTGAAAAGCATTACAGTATGAGCATTATAATGAAAAAAATTGTTTTTGAATTCCACATTATCACATGCTACGAGCTGTTTAAGTCATATCATAGTAATTAGAAATTGGAAGAAAAATGGGCAATGAAAAGAATAGATTTGTCAAGCGGTTTTTAATGAAATTCAGTAGCCTGCATGTTAACACATCATGTTAACATTTCAGAGCAACATAAAGGTAAGAGATTTAAAGTATGTTCACCGGGAATTCGTAACAAACAGCCGCAAAATGGAAAGGTTTTTTTTCTTCGTTTGCAAGACACAGCTTATTTTCCCTAAAGCCTGTAACAGCCACAATGTGCAACAGCCAATAACGATGCAGAGTTGGTTTTGTAGTGCCTTCCTTTTATTGCAATGAAATGCAAGCGATCATCAGTCATTTGCTCTTATAGAAGGTCAGAGATTTTTTAATGAAATTTTCCATCAATGCAGTTTTACAGAAAAACCTAACCGCTCCGAGGTCTGAATGCATGACCAAAATCGAAAGCTTTACACGGAACTGAATAGAGCAGATTCAGTTAGAACGATCTCGCAATCGCAACCTGTTGGCGTTGACCGTAAACATTCGTGAGTTGCATCGGAGGTTGCGGCAATCATTTTAGTGCATGAAAATGAGATTAGCCCGTTAGTGTGTGACCGTTAACTTTTTGCATAATTCAAGCACATGAGACTGAATTTCAAATTGTAACGCGCAATTAAAAATTCCCGAGAAACAGTACGTTTGTACTGCTACAAATGCACAAAACTGTAACAACAAATTTGCAACAGAAGAAATTTCAAAGTCCTCTTCTCTGGACATCCTTGCAGTGCCTTTAGTGCATGACAAAAGATACCGGGATGTCTTTAGGGACAAGCAGAAAGATTTGTTCTTGTTAGATTACGGATTTTACTAAGGAAAATGTACACAACAGTCTATTCAACATCTACTGACACCACATATTTAACTGGATCATTTTGCAATTCCCGAATGTCTTTCCTCGATCTATATTCACGTAAAGACTGCGATGGCGAAAAATTGTTCCAGGATTAGCCGGAGTGAAAATGATCACATCCTATTGAAACTTCACATGCGAGAATTGGAAGCATCCTCTCTGTAACCTTTTTTCCTGTTATTTCAAATCATTTGCATTGGGGCAACTGAGGCAAGCGTGGCCATTACACCATCAATATCAGTTTCTGCTTTCAATCCTGATTCTTAACCCACCTCAGCTTATTTACATGTTCAGCATCAGTGCTTTGGTCATGCTTAGTTCATTTCCACTTCTGTCAGCAGTGGTTGGCCTGTGACAGCGCCTTAACATTAACGGTGATGTCTCGAAAAAGAGCACGAAATGATGATTTTTTGTATCTAGTTACCAACTTGATATAGTGATAGATGGTCATATCATGCGTCTATTTACAGCAGCCAATGCTTTCAACAATTTCTCGTGTGTAAAGTATGGCAGCATCCAGCGTCAATGTGTTCTCAATTTGTTATTTGCAACCACCATCATTGCCGTTTGTCGTACGGTGTTTGGTAATGTTCGCAATCTATATATTAAATGACAATAAGGCAAGTGTCCAATAAATGCTGCGCTAAGTGATTGCTCGAATGCGGTATCTCATAGAAACGAAAGCTTACCTTCTTCAGTCAAGTTTCATGAGATCCGATCGGTGAATTTACACTATAATTTGTTTACTTTGCTTCCCTTAATTTTCTATGTCCTTATTCCGACTGCACTGTTTTAGACTGTCCTGTCAAACTGAAGATGATTTTGGATGTTCAACAAAATTGAGAATTTATCTATTAAGAGGTCTAGTGGTCAAAACAATTCTTACAGCTGTCTGAAATTTAGGGAAATTTTTTATTTCACTATATGCGAGTTTTATCGTTTCACAGTTTTGAAAACATAACAGTGGATTCCTGGAGTTCTCTCCTCTGGTTGATCTGCTATGTTTTTCGAGAAAATAACCTTCACATCAAAAACAATCATGAATGCATTTTGAATAAATGAAAAGTCTTGAAACCAAACACTGTGCTTGTCACAATGAATGCTAAATTGTTCATGATACGAACAGGACCTATCGCTTGTTTGTTATTTTCATTTCAAGGTTTATGCGCTTTTGGCAGAGCAAAAACACCAGCGGACCTGCCAACGCTCTGACAACAAATTAGCATTCACTTTGAAAGGAGCTGCGTGACGCAATGCGCAAGGTAAACAGATACCTGAGCCCTAATTCCTTATTCTTTCAAAGTGCTTCTCAATTATTATCATTCTATGTTTCAACAAGCATTTCATCATAAAACCAATTTCAACAACACTTGTCACTTCATAATTGTCACTGATGATTTCAATCAGACATGAAATTTTTCCAAACGCTGCACTACGCTATAAAGCTGTGCTTCAATTCCGTGCGTAGATACCGTCAGTCTGTTTGTGAAACTTAACAGGATTGAAGTGGTTTGTAGCCCTGCGTTGAATATGTTCATTTTTCAAAATTTGAGAGGATCAGCTGTTAAGGGAAGCAGCATACTATTTATTGAAATAGTTCGTTCATTGCCACTATAATTTTTGTGCAAATTTGCCAGTGGACCATGTTAGTAAGCACTGAGCTCTATGCAACAAAATTAATTTCACAAAAGTAACTTCATTCTTGAACATGAATGAAGTCAGGATTCAGAAACCTTTCGAATCGGAAATTGAAACGTGGGATTTAAAAGTCATGAAATGTTTTGCAAACAATTAGGATTCAGTTGTTTCCTAACGGTTTATTCTGGCTGATCTAAACATTTTTTGCCGCAGTATTTGGCGTTTCTAATATTAGACAAATATTTTAGTTCTTTTTAAACCTTAGCCGACATATACCTGTTCAAAGAGAATTTTCATAACACTTTGAAACGTTTCTGATGAAATTACAAGGTTTGGGTCAGGAGGGTTTATTCACAAAGCATTACAAACGGGTGTCAAAGGCACATACAAATGAAAATTGAAAGAATAGTCCTGAGTTGCAAAGTCGTTGCAAACACTTTTTTGTCCACATCATCTTGATCAATCTGAAACATATTGTATATAATGAAAATTTAATTTCTTTCCAACAAAAGCATATCTGAAAATACCATATCCAGGCCTGTCATATTGGCTGATTACTTATAATTTTCCAATAAAAGAAAGTATTTCACAGAAAGAAACAGGAATTCATTGATGTGCAAATCTTTTTTGTCTGACTTGTTCAAATATCTGCAGTTGGCATAGTATAAAATATCAAAGCAAAATTTAAATTTCGCATTATATTCACAAATTTAAAACAAATGGTAAGAAGCAACAGATTTTTNTTTGCGTATTTACCTTTGCTTGACTTTTATCACTCTTATTAAACCATTTCAAGNGGAGTGACTTTTAAAAAGTACAATAAGAAAGATTTGAGTTACNCATTCGTGTGTACAGCAGTGTCTACGCAAAATTTACACTAAANTACACAAAGTTTATGTAGCGGATATTACGTTCAGGTTGAGTCTTTGAGGTCAACCTCTCAAACATTTGCATTTGTTTATTTTCTATATAAACGTGCGAGATAACAATCGTTAAGTCTTTGCAATCAAATGCGTTTGTGTTGAAACAATGCAGCTTCATACGTTTTCTTACTCTTGGCCATCAATGATCACACACACATAGAATAAGATTTTGCTTTTTTTAATAGCTGATTATTTAGAACAGAGGTGCACAACCTGCGGCATTCGATAAAGACTTAAGCAGCCGTCCGTTACGGCAGCCGTGCATTAATAAAGACTCTTTGTCTACTGCATTGCTTAACCGGGTGAATGGTTCATCCCAAAGTAAATGAAATGTTTGCTAGGCTGAAAGAAAGAAAAAGAGTGAACGAGTGGTGAATGAAATTTCTCTTCGTATTTTTTTAAATCTTCTGGCAACATGCATTTATCTCATTTTTTCAACCAACACATTTCAGCAATGGTGAATACAATGGCGAACTTCAAGCGTTCCAATTTGCGTGTACAGCCGTCTCCAACTTACCACTTAAGACAAACCGCACTATGGTGCAATTATACTGCGTCTCTTACGTAATCAAGTAGATTTTACGGAGATATATCGTATTTCATACATACGCCAGTCAGAAGTCTCTGAATATAACGTCTTCTATTCCTGCTACGAAGGTTATTTGCTAGAATCGCAGTGCATTTGAAAGTTTCATTACGAGTTTCGAGAGAAAACTAGACATATGGACATTCAGAGTAGCCTTATTAGTCGAAGTGCAGGCCTAATTACTGATCGAAGTGCAGGAGTGGCCTATTTGCAATATTTCTTTTTCACTGGTTTGGTGTTGATTTCAACATCTACTCAGTGTTTNCATTTCAGGTAGTAGTAGTACCTGCAGAATATCTAAGAAATAAAACCANAAACGNTGTGTTTTAATAAAAGTAAATGTAAATCTCGAAATGAAATTGATCAGGACACGCCAGCTTGATCTGCTTCGAAGTTTAAATAACCAGGTTTTAAAAGGAAGTTNAGCATCCAGAACAATCTCCCTTCAAAAATTAAAAGACNAAAGTTGGATAATGATTATATGAAGTCATGGGCGTCCGATGGGGGAGGGTAGAGGNATGCTGAAATGTTACATTTTCCTNTTACTTTTCAGAAAAAAAGGTTGTTTTCGCAGTTTCGAGCAGGAAAATGAAATTTCACCATTTTGTCCTGCCCTAGCAAAATCCTTGTCTTCCCTGGAAAAATCCACTATTGACCCCGGCTGGAAAAAGCCCTTCCGACGCCCATGAATGAAGTATGGATATTTTCTTCCCAAAAGTGAAGAATCGAGCCATGAGCCGTCTGCTCAATGCATGTTTTTCAGTGTTAAATATAGCAACCAGCGTTTGTCTTCTTCAAACTGGGAGTCATTTGAAAAACAAACATTCATCATTCATCAAACAAGTCCCCGCGGTTTTTCAAGCAACAGCACGAATATTCGTGCAAACAGCTAAGTTTCCTCCATTCATCAGTCGTAAATGACTGCTAATAAAAAAGCCTCTTCTCCTTGCCTCTTTTCAAATAGTGCATGTGCTTATGAAACGAAAAAAACATTTTGCGAAGCAGAGTCTGTAATCAAATCATGCTTGAAGATCTTGGACAATCTGCCGCATGGCGGAAAGCATGCTGTGGATAAAGTGGAGCAAATACCGTTGCTTAGTGATAAAATTAACATTTGATGTTCCATAATTACTGTCATGTCGGCCATGCATTCAAACTAGGGTGCCTGGGAATGCAGCAGTCGATGGCAGGGGTGAACGAGACCGAAAAAGGTTAAGACGCACAGGTCCACTGTATGCGGATACGTAGCAGAGAAACGGTCAAACAGATGATGGATAGCAGGAGGCTGAGCTCAGTGAGTGGAAGCAGAACAGATACAATGCAAAAAATAAAATATCTTGAACTAACTGGCGACTGTAATTCATCAAAAAAGGCGAAGTGCGGCCGACAATACCGAAAAGGTTGAGCACCCCTGATTTAGAAGACAAAAAATATATCAAAACTTCCCAAAATATATATACGCAATCTTAGGTAAAGACAAGACCATACATTCAACTGCATAATTAGCAATCTAAAAATTACCAATAACGTAACTAGCAATTTTCTTTTACAAAAAAGAGATGTTCTGTCGTGATTCAACTGCTTCACCGCAACAAGAAGATTATGAGCAGGCCCTTAATCTTTTCAAAGTTATGAAGAAAGAAATTAGCTGGATGACATGCACCAAGAGACAACTTCTAGATTAAAGGTTTTAGCAAAAATCGCGTAATTAGTCAACACGTTAGGATAATTGTCATTGTCTTAAACAACCCTCCATTTCTTTTCTTTTTATGGTAAATCAGATAAAATGAAACTTGTGAAAAATATTTCAATAAAAGCTTTGCAGCATATCTGTGTCTAGCAAAATGACGAAACGCACTACACATATTGCTTTTGAAGCTGCTTCGTGAAAGTTTCAGTAAGATCCAGAAGTTGAAGTTTATTGGAATTCATCGATGACGGTATTTCAAATAAACCTGATGAAACCTTCTGATTTTGTCAAAGTCTTATCACTCTAACGCAGTGGTTCTCAAAGTGGTCGATATCGACCTCAGGGGTCAATTGGACCATCCAAGGGGTCGATAAATAGTCATGGGGTCCAATGGGGGGCACTGAATGGCCAGGGGTCAATGAATAACTGCTGGGGCGTACTGGAGCAATGAAGCCTCCAATTCAAAATTAATGTTAATCGGGCAAGGAATGCAAACGGCGTTTTTCAACAAATCAAACAAAATTAAGAGGGCTGAAAGTGCATTCGATTCGAATAGCTTTTTGTTAAATCATGCATTGTGATGGCTAGGGCAACCACTTTTTGACCTAAAATCTAAAAATTGTGACATTATAATTCAAAACCTTTGACTTTGCTTTGTCCAATAGATTTTCGGCGTTTGCAACTGCAAAATAATTCAGCCTTAGGTGTTGCAGTTAACCTAGAACCATATTCATGCACTCTAAACTTCGAAATAAAAAAAATTGTTTTTAACTTTGGGGATAATATACATATTAGTACATTAATAACTAAAGTAGTGGCAAACCTGAGAAGATCATGAAGTTGAAACACTATATGCAGAATGGATTGAGCATTTACCAAACCACGTACTGTAAGACCACATTTCTTGCCTTTACACGACTATCCTAAATAACATTCAATTGTCAAGTAGTGGGCAAAAAATTGTTATGTCTTACGTCAGAAATCGCAGCAAACCCATGATTATTACAAAATTGCAACTAAACTCGCAAAAGCAAATCAATATCTGTTGCTGTAGTTNCAATCAAATTTTGATAAAGAGAAAAAAACTGTTGCAAGAAAAGTTTGACCCAACGATAAATTTTGACCTAATAATAAATTTTGACTTTTTGTGANTTAATAACTTGGTATTCCCTCATGGTATGANCATGAAATTGTGTTTGTGGACGTTTCATAAGCTTTNGAAAAGGCAGAAAAATTTTGATTTTATTGACTTTTGGTTGCCCTAGTGATAACATTATGAAAACTGTTCTGTTTGTTACGTCACGAACAATATTGTAGTGCATGTGTCGCAGTTCGGCAGTTGTTAGACTGTAGTACAGCAGTAGGCTACGCAGTAGGGCGGAGAACAATTCCTTGTATTAGTAACTGTTTCGCTAGGCCACGGGGTCTACAGAAAATTGTATACTTTAATTGGGTGTCAACGTGCAGAAAAGTTTGAGAACCACTGCTCTAACGCTTTCCACTGCAAGATAAAGTGTGCAAATGCTGAAACTCTGAGTTCACACAAACATCAATTTTTGACAACTCTACTTTTCGGAGGTTCTGTTATTAGTGATAAAACGGACTTTCTGGCCTATTTTCCAACTTTGTTGTTGCTTGTCATACAAATATCTGTACGTACCATCGTATTTTCCATAATTTCCGTACCCATATCGCCAGTAAGGTCTGTAGTAATGTGGATAGTGCGAGTAACCGCCGTAGCCTCCATAGCCTGGGTAACCGCCGTAGCCTCCATAGCCTGGGTAACCGCCATAGCCATGGTAGCCGTAGCCATTGTAGTTGTAAGCGTCGGCGACATTGACTACACACACAAGTACGACACACATCGCAATAAACGTTGCAATCTTCATTTTAGCTGCAGTTGTTGTACCGTCTTGAGTGAAGACCGTTGGCGAAGCGAAGTTTTGGAACCTATTGTGCAGGATGGTCGATCGCTCTCATATTTATATCCTTGTCAGCGTTTAGTACGTTACATTTAGGCACGATTAAATTTAGTTTCGCGTCATATCGGTTCATTTTCGCAGCACGAAGTGGAACAACCTCTTGTCTCTTGCCGAATCAATAACATATCTGAGAATAATTAATTACAAGATTAGAGCCGGTCGTTTGCCTCTTGAGATGATTTGTAAAACATGCGCTTTCTCAGTTGTCAGTTCTGTTCCAAATCAAAGTGTACAACTACAAAGACGCACCTGCAATTGCTATGCGGTCTGAAATTCCCCAGCACATCCTGAAATACAGTACATTTTGAACTTGTTTAACACAACACCAACAGTCAAGATATAAAAATGCGAAGGATTTTGGGAGCAGTTGTAAGCTAGAGAGAAAGTGCAATTTCTACTGCTTCGATGTAATATATACTGAAGAGGTGCGGCGATTAATTTGAACTAAAAAACAACACCTTCCGAAGCAGCGACAATAATTCTGCACAAAACCAATGAATTCCTAATAAAGAAACGAGCCGTGTTCCAAGCTGATTTAATCCATCTTTGATGAAATTACCAACAAACTTTTGTCATAGTAATCTTTTTGCCAGATTATTTTCGAATTCACTGAGACCATTTTTGAAAATATTTTCAACTAATTTTAACAGCTAAAACCACACACAAAAGTAAACTCCGTTGCTTTACTAATCAATTGAATGATTTTGTACTTGTGTTGCAACATGACTATTAATAAAACTGGTTTCAAAATGTCAGACGTTTTACATATTTCTCCAAAAACAAAAAAATTATTAGCTATATGTTTGTAAGCATTGCAAAATAAAATGTAAGTTTCCGAATATGGCATATCTTTTGTGATTAGATGGTATTGTTCTTAGTTAAACTAATTAGATAAATGTAAAAACAAATTTCATTCGTTCTTGGAGAATGCACGTTTGCAAGCAGGTTGCGCAACGATTCTTGCAAGGCCTAGGACCTGATTCTACAACGTATGCATTGTTCTAATGTGATAAGAAGTAAGACGTTTTGAATACAACTCTAATGGAACATGACAGTTGTTTGACCGATTGGTCAATGCTTTGGTGTGTCTGGTAAGAAACCCTACTGTACGTACGTCTGGATGGCACACATAAGATGAAGTTGTTAAAACAGATTTGCGTAGCCTCTTGTCTGTAAGTACGTGTGAGATGTACCATTAGATCATGTTGTTAACAAATATGTAGATGGTACTTCTTAGTCTTCTGTTGTTTCTTGCATCCCTTTAAGGACTACCTAAGGCACTGAAGTGACTTTTGAGCCGTTTCGGCCATAACTCGGCGACCGAGCGAGTGTCCATCAAGATCTCATAAGATTGGTGGTTTTCGTGTTCTTTCAAAAAGTAGTCTGATTTTGTTGCAAGATTGTAATAGAGAACTGCAGTTAACATCTACAATTATTTATTTTCAAGGTTAAACATCTCACCCAAAATGAATAGGTAAGTAAGTGCTGGTAAGCTCTGGTGGAACAAATCTGTTTCCATTTCGTGCTTTTTACCGTTGAAACTCTTATGGATTTGAATTTTTTCTCAAAAAAATTAGGTATCTAAGCATCGCTGTGTTCCAGCCATTCGATTCATGAAAGGTGAAATTAAGTCTTTTAAGCCGTGAAATTCAATATTCATCACCTCCATGCAATAGCTAAGTTATGCATTCTAATTAACTCAAATCGTTAGACAATAAACAGCAAATGCATTAAATATAATTTTAAATTCCCTATAACGTTTTTGATGTAGCTAGAATCATGCCAATCTCTGAAGCTAGTATTTACGTACAGCTGTTCAAGAGCGCTATCTATACTGTTAAGGAATATTTGTGCTCAAATAAATCTAAACCAAATTTCCACCATTTGTTTGAAATACCCACGCCACTTCTTGAAATAAATCTTGGCGTTTGTTCAAGAGATTGGTACACAGCATTTGCGATACCATGCCGAGGCAAAAATTACCGCCGGGCAGGTTTCTCAATTGGTTGTTGTTCGTTTGTCACTTATTGTATGTATTTGGCAAGTTCAAGTCAGAAAAACAAAGTATTGTATGAGCGTATGGTGATATCAAGTTAATCAAAGCGTTGCTGGCTTCAAATATATCTCTAACGTGTTCTACACAAGTGTGTATCATAGTGCATAAAAACTATTCAATTTTATGGTTTCTGGAGACATGTGTTTGTATCCAGTCATTGTAAATGAAATTACAAGAAAACTGCAAGGTAAATAAACAGATTTGACATATCTTTGAATGAAATCCAGTTAATAATGTTAAATTTTGAAAGCGCCTCATACGTAAAGTGTGCATATCAGTGTTTGGCAACCAGCAGCCATAAAATAGCGAAGTTCTTATCCTTGGTTCAAATTGTTCGCATAATGACTTTTCTCAAGACTATGGAATGGCTCATCACTTTGAAATGCGCACCAAACTCTTTAAGATGCAGACTTATTTTACAAAGCTTTCATTTAAAACATCAAATACAGGCGTGCTTTTAGCACGGGAGGTCAACCGTAGATCAGGTCAACCTGCTCACTTAAGACATCGAAGATAGTTTTTCGGCTAAGAAGACCGGAGTAGTGTTTATCGATTTGACAACACCCTACCACACTGTATGGCATCAAGGCTTCATCTGCAAGCTACTGCGATTGCTACCTGAGAGGCAGATGGTCCACAAGTTCATGGAGCTGATTGACAATCGCAGTTTCACCCTTACCTCACTAAAAGCAAAAACCAAACTTTTTGGTTTCAGCGAGGGTATTCGTTAAAAGATTGACAAACCCCGTCTTGTCGCTCTCGCAACCTCGTATCAACTTTTTTGATGTCTAGTGCAGAGGTTTCCAACCATTTCAGTGTCAAGGTCAAGGTTACTTTAAACGACTGGCTTAGAGCTGTGGACCATTTAGCCTGGATTCTGGAGATGTGCTCGATTCGTCGTCTTTTGCAACCTAGACCACCACGGCGAGTAGTTTGTTATTTCACTATTTTTCTTTCATCTTATACAGTACATACAAAGGTCATGTACACCCAAATATTTTTCTGAGGACACCTGGGGGTCACGGGCCCCCGGTTTCGAACCACTGNTNTAGTATNAATAAGGAACTTTGAATGTAACCATCAACCAATCATAAGGACCAAAGAAAAGAAATAGTCACGGCATACGTTTCGTGTTGGGTAAATGTCAGATTTCAACGTGAAATTATGTTTGATTTTTTGAGGAACTATTTGGTTTAGTTCCAAAATCTCCAATGAAGTTACAGCTTTGTGTACCTTAGAAACATTTTGTTGCTTTTGCTCCTCTTTTATGACTGTGGACAAACAACATACGTCTCAAAATAAGCACACAAATCGTTTTATTCACAATTGTGTGATCAGATCATGTTAATTTTCTAACACTATCTAAATTTTGCAGCACCAATTGTTGGAACAAGATTCAATTACAATATCCTTGTTGCACGAAGGTGTTAACATTGCAGTTGACATTACAGCAGGCATCATCATCAACCGATTCTGTTTTGTGTTGCTGTCAGGTCCAGAAACCAGCACGCTGCTTTTTTGATGTTCGCAAGTTTATTGTTTCTTTTATACCACCAACCAACAAGGAATATTGCATAGAATAAGCAAAGTTACTAAAGGCCTGCAACCTACACCAAAGATAATATCACTTCTGAAATGTACATACTGTATAAAAATAAAATATTTGCTCCACCACATTGTGCTATTGAATGAAATATTAACGCAGGAATGAATCAGACATTGTGATGCTCATCCTAGTATATATTTCACCTACTTAAAAGGCATCACTAGCTTTCTTTGTATGTCTATTATCAAACGCTGTGCAAATTTCTTCACGAACATGATGAAGTACTTTTTAGAGTATTGCGACGGTTCTGATAAAAGTACAATTGCAGTACATATAGCAGTTTACCAGTAGACTGCCGCAAACTTGTCAGAAATTCGAAAACCTTAGGTCGACTTTCACAAAACAAAAATGTTTTAGGATGAAAAATATATATTCTCTCCGAATTAGGTTCTGACATTTTTTTTTAAATTAAAGCAAAGTTGAATGCATTTTGAATGTAAATTTTGCATTTTGAATGTTAACTTTCACTTTCCAGGTTTTCTGATTCTGACGGCTTTGCTGAACATGAAGACTACAATTTTGGTCAAAAACTTCAGCTAGAGCGAGCCATAAACTATTTAAGATTGAAATTTATTTTAGTTCACATTTCATTCCATTGATTTTGATATCCGCCNTTTCCTCTGGGGAGAATCAGGCTTAATATAGACTCCAAATGCGTCACGGTCTACAAAAATCTCAGAACTTTTTTCTGACTCCACACCAAGGCAGGATCAGGCAAGGTGGGAGATGTAGTCACGCCAGCACCTCAATTGGGTGACCTCTTTCCGTGGGTGTAACCAGGAGGAAATGCCACCACAATGGTTCCTGGGACATTCTGTACACATGGCTCAACCAACGTAGCTGTGGAGTACTTACTCGGGAAAGTGGCTTGACTTCGACATTCAAGGCTTTACATATTTCACAGCAGAGCACTTTGTCCCGAACTCTTCGCACAAGTTAACGTCTGCCAGTTGTACTTGAGATAGCACTCTTTCAGTCATTAGCAAAGGCTCATCAGGGGAGGATCGGAACAAAGACTGATTTAGTTTGATTTACCATTCTGCGCATCAATCTGTTTGTTCCGACTTCTGTCACTGGTGGATGCCCGCAGTGGGAGCCATGGTCACATGCGGAAGAACACCTACAACCATAACTTAAACTTTTGAAGATTTGTTACAGTGTCATTGTTACGCAATAAACACCAACAATAGAACAATCCGCTAGCAAGTTTCAGAACTTGCCTCTGCAGGCAAAGGAGTGGACATGAGTGGACTGCACGCTCATCATTGCATGACACCAGAATGGTGAACGTGGCTCTTGCGCAGTGTCAGTGTCACAACGCCAAATAAACTGTGATTGCAACAATTAATTCAATTCAATCGGAACTGAGCTGCTAACTTCAGGTTTTTTTTTAATTTTTATTCTTAGTCCCAATTTCCGGGGGGCAAATGCCCGTTTCCTCCCCACCCCTGGGGACGCCCATACACACAAGGTGAAGTTGTGAAACAGAGATTTGCATAATCTTTTGTCCGTAAGTGCGTGTGAGATTTTTGATTTTGAACAAATAGGAATTTGTTAACGACAGCATTCTTACTCTTCTGTTTCTTTGCAGTCCTTTCAAGGGCCACCTAAGGGACTGCAGTGGCTTTCGAGCCGCACGTCGGAAAAAAGCTTGCAATGTGCTGATTTTCGTGTGCTTTCTTTAAAAAATGTAGTCTGGTTTTGCTGCAAGATTGTAATAGAGAAATGCGGCTAACGTCTACAACTTTTTGTTTTTAAGGTTGAACACCTCACCCAAAACGAGTAGATAAGTAAGTGCTGGTGACCTCTGATGGAACAAATCCGTTTCCATTGTGTGCTCTTTGCCGTTGAAACGCTTATGGGTTTGAAAGTTGTTTCTCAACAATATAAAGTATCTAAGCGTCTCTGCGTTCCAACCATTCGATTCATGAGTGAGACTTCTGAGCGGTGAAACACAATATTCTTCGCCTATGTGCAATAGATAAACTGAGCTTTATAATTAAATAAAATCGTTAGACAATAAAAAGCAAAATTATTAAATACAAGTTTCAAATGATTCCTGTCAAAATTTCGATGTCGCTAGAATCATGCCATTCATTGAAGCTGCAAATTTCCTAAATTTCTTTTTAAGAGCGCCTTCTACTATCAAGGAATATTTGCGTTCAAACTGTCAAGTTTTGAATAAAGCGAAATAAATTTAAACAAGATCCTCACCATTTGTTTGAAATACCTGCGCTGTCTCTCCAAATGTTCTTTATCTTGTTGTGACTGCGGTTATATACGTCGTACAGTCCGAATTGTGTGCCCAAACAACGCAGTTAATAACGAACATGTATGAGGTAGAAACTGTTTTGTTTTATGTCACAAGATATAAGAAACCAACTGCTTCTTCTTTATCATAGATTATATATCATAGCAGCGCACCATCAAGTTATAATTTTCGTAACATGGCAAGAAAAACAGACTCTGTGAAACACATTTTCAAGTCTATAGATACTGTGGTCCGTATCTGATGTTTGACGTTATTTTCATGGTTGCTCCAAGATCGTACTTTTTTTGAAGGGGACAGTGCTGTGAAGTTTGCAAAAATTTCTTTTGCCTACAGTTGCTTTGCAAAAGTGGGAAAAAGAGAAATGTAAGCAAATACGTTTTCAATAATCTTTTTACGCTTGTTCAAGAGTGCGTGAGATAGAATATACTCTGCTAAATATGCCAAGGCAAACATTGCCGCGAGGCAGGTTTCGTAATTTTCTTTTGGCCGTGCTTGATTTTTTGTTGAAGCAAATCTCAGCGTTTGCTCAAGAGATTGGTGCACAGCATTTGCGATACCATGCCGATGCAAACATTACCGCCGGGCAGGTTTCTTAATTGGTTGTTGTTCGTTTGTCACTTATTGGGCATATTTGGCAAGTTCAAGTCAGGAAAACCAAGTACTGTACATGAGCGTATGGTGATATCAAGTTAATCAAAGCTTTGCTGTCTTCAAACGTATCTCTCACGTGTTCGACAAAAGTTTGTATCACGTGCATAAAAGCTATGAAAGTTTTGCGGATTCTTGAGACAGCCACATGGTGTTTATATCCAGTCATTGGAAATGAAATTGAAAGAAAATAGAAAGTATAACAAACAGATCTGTCATTTTTGAATGAAAATCAGGTAATTATGTTAAGATTTGAGAGCGCCTTATACGTGAAGTATGCACATCAGCGTTTCGTAACAAGTACACGCAAAATTACTCAACGTAACGCCTTTCCCAAGACTATGTAATGTCGCTCACACCTTTGAAATCTGTACCAGATTCGCAAAGATGCAGACATGGGCGTCCGCATAAATTTTTTCAACGGGGGGCAAAGTCGACATTTTGCTATCCTTTTCAGGCTTCTGATGAACTTCATAGTTTTTTTTTTTTAATAAGTAAAACTTCTGGCATTTTTCTACCAGTTTTCGTGAAAACCAATTTGCAACGCAAGTAAAAAAAATATTTCATGGATTTGTAAACCGTAACTTTGCGTTTAGGCGTACTTTTTTTAATAAATCATTTGAAATAGTTTACATCGATAGTGACAATACATCAAAAAATTATCGGGCAAGAACAAACATGTCTGTGGCATAAGTTTTGTTTATGAGTTCTTTCCATTCGTTTCAGGCATAGATTTCATATCTTGGACCCTAGCACATTTCTTTTCTAGGAACGTATTGGTTTTGTGCAGAAATCATTGTCGCTGCTTTGAAAGGTATCATTATTTGGTTCAAATTATTCGCCGTACCTCATCATTATAGGTTGCACCGAAGCAGTAGTAACTGCATTTAAAGTATTGTCTCTCTAGCTTACAACCGCTCCTAAAATCCTTCGCATTTTTTATACCTTGGCTGTTGGTGATGTGTTCAACAGGTTCTATATGTATTCCAGAACCTGCTGGGAAATTTCGGACTGCATATCAATTTCAGGTGCGTCTTTGTAGTTGTAGGCCTACACTTTGATCTGGAACAGAACTGACCATTGAAAAAGCGCATTTTTGTAGATCATCCCATAAGGTAAACCAAACGTTAGGCTTGAATCGCGTAATGTTAATTGTTCTCAGAAATTTCAATGGTTCGTCAAGAGGAGATTGTTTTACGTTGTGCTGTGAAAGTAAACTGTTGACGCGAAACAAAATAGAATCGTCGAAAAGAGTATAAATGTTAAGCTGCATTAACCATTCCTCACAATTTGTTCCGCTATGTCGTGTGGTCAACGTTCTTCACTCAAGACGGTGCAACAACTGCCGCTAAAATGAAGATTTCAACTTTTATTTCGAATTTGTACTTTGTTTTAACCATAGCTAGTGCTTGTTTCAACCATAGCTAATGTTAGTACTTTGTTTTAACCATAGCTAATGTTGGTACTTTGTTTTATCCACAGCTATTGTTGACAAACCAGCTTCACAAAGGTATGTTATTCTGAAAGGGAAAAGAGTTTTCGTCACCTGCCGACACAGATCAGAGAGATTTGGTTCCATTGTCTAAACATTCGCCAAAAATTGAGTCAGAGAAATATTATTAATCTTGTCTATCCATAGCTGTCGACTTTGCAGCTCAATCTTGTGTTCAACACTGCAATCCATTGTACAGTGCACACATAGCGCTGAAACCTCAAAAGGACTTCGCACCCAGTTAAATGTTTTGCTGTGTATTGTTAAAAGGGATATACACACCCAACCCGGAGAGAAATGTAGCAAGGTGGTTAAGAAAGATTTGATGAATGCAGCGAAAATCAATTTCTACCTCTTCCACAAAAACGTTTACTGCCGGAAAAGCAGCCATTTTCCACTTTCCGTTCGATGGATCCACAACTTTATTTTGCTTTTAAATGCGACGATACCTCCAGATACTGTACATCTAAAAATATGTAATCTTTTCACTGCGTAGAGGTGTGTAGCTGATTTAAATGGCTGGAAAATCAGCTAATAAAAGCAAATTGGCAATCCATTGATCATTGAATCAATCAGCAAGGTTATGATTCTGTTCTTTTAAAGTCACCGATTTCATTGCATAGGCTAGCTACTCTCACCAGCAGTTTCCTCGTGATAGTCAACATGTGTTCGAATAGAGCAAACGTCCACTGTGTTCTTCCCCCATATCGTCACACACAGCACCAAACAAACGAATGCATAAGGGACGGGTTTGATGTAATTGACAGCAGATACAACCTCACTGAAAACTACTGTATAACCAGGTCTTTCTTGTATTTCTTTCGCTTGCCTAATTTTCTCGGTGGAAAGGACAATGAATAACTAAAATATTTTACTTTTTCACGAAACTATTGAAGCCTTTTTTGGTTCCCATCGTGGCTAGAGCACCATCGGCACAAATAAACACACAGTCAGTCAAAAAAAACTAATAATCCTCAAAGAAGATCCACTTTCTCAAATATTTCTTCTCCTGTGGGATGTTTGACACGACAAAGAGAAATTGTTCCACAGAGTCCCTTGTCGCACACTATCGCACAAACACCATGAGCCGTGCATAGTTTCCTAAATTAGTTGTTTCATCCAGCTGTAAATTAAAATTTCCACTTAGTTTTATCGCAGCAATAGCTGGTTTGCAGAATATCTATTGAGAGTTCTTGGTTGCGCCGTTAGATTGTGCTATTTGACAAAGGAACCACAGCTAAACTATTAGCAACGGCATCACCGCATATTATCCTGACGATTTCCATGGCTGCTGGNTTAGCCAAACTCTTTACCACGGTATGAGACGCTTTTACTCTTACATTTATCCAAGAAACCGACAAAGAAGCACACACTGCTTTATTACGGAAGTTTCAGTCCGCGCACTCGGGGTTGGGAAACACTGCTATAGACCCAACTAGTCAGACTACCAATATGGAAATTTTGACGGAAAATACGATGGTAAATACAGCTGTTTGTATGTCCAGCAAAAGCAAAGTTGTACAATAGGCACGCAAGCAGTTGTATCGCCGATAAATGAACTTTGATGAAGCCACGTTGTCAACAATGAATGTTTTGTAACCTCGTAATATCAGCGTTTTCACACCAAATCTTGCAATGGAAAGAGTTAGAGTGACGCTGAGAGATTTTGATCAAATCTGAACTTTTCATCAGTTTTTTTAAATACCGTCATCAATGCGTTTCAACCAACTTCAAGTGTCGGCTCTTATCGAAACTTGCACGATGCAAAAACAATATACATAGGTTTTATCACAGGAAACATATGCGGTAAAAGCATCTATTGCCATCCGCCTGTTGTAATCTTTTTATTTCTTTTTTCATACAAAGAAAACGAAGGTTTGTTCAAGACAATCAAAATGTATACTAACTTGTTGACTAATTACGCAAATTTTTCTTGCAAAACGTCTGATAAAGAAATTGTCTCTTAGTACACGTCACCTAGCTAATTTCTTTCTTCATAACTTCGAAACGTTTCAAGGCCTTATATAATCTTATTGTTTAGGTAAAGCAGTTGAATCAAGCCAGAACATTTTTTTCTGTGAGCATATATTGCAATGCTTTTAACGTTTCTTTTTATCTCTGTTGCCGTACAAAGAAACCAAAGCATTGTCAAAGATAGTGCAAATACATACTAACGTGTTGACTATTTACCCAAGTTTATTTTGCAAAAACCTCTGATCACGAAGTTACTGTGTATCTTGTTTGATGTCATCCAGCTAATTTCTTTGTACATAGCTTCGAAACGATTCAGGACCTGGCGTAATCTTCTTGTTCAGGTGAAGCAGTTGAATTAAGACAGAACATCATTTTTTCGTATGAAAAAGTTGTAAGTTAAGTCATTAGTTATTAGATTGCAAAATGTATAGTTTAATGTAAGGTCCTGTCTTTACTTGAAATTGTGCAGATGTTTAACTACGTTATGGTTTTTCAATATTTTTCATTTTACCCTCTAAATGATCAAATAATTGCACAAGGTAAACTCTTGCCTTGAATTAACAACTGAATTAAAGCTGAGCTTGTTTCTATGAATAGTACTGTTCACCATTAGTGATGACCACGGGTAGAAAAAAGGCGTAAAACTCTATTGTTTTAAGCAAAATGNGTTTGATTACAAACCTTTAAGATTAAATATCAGATACGTTTGNTTTTTTTNCTTTTTTGTTTGAACGNTAAAGCTTCTTGCGGATACAATTCTCACCTAAAAACAAATCAAAACAAATATATAATAGCATTGACCTCGGAATCTACACCTGAGCTTAATGTTCACGTTATAAACTTACCATATTTTATTGAACAAAATTGTGGTAGACACTGCTATACACAAAAACGTGTAACTCCAATCTTTGTTTTCATAGCTTTAACTAAAATCACTCTACTTCAAATTGTTTCAGAAAAATGATAAAAGTTAAACATAATAAAATACGTAAAAGAAAACCTGTTGCTTCGTATCGATTTTTTGTGAATATAAAGTACAATTCAAAAATTGCTTGACATTTTATAATATGGCAACTACAGAAGTTTGAACAAGCACGCGTTAGCAAAATTTTTTGTATTTGAATACATTCTTCTTTCTTTCTGTGTAACACTTCCTTAGATTGGGAAAATGTAAGTAATCAATGAATATGATCGATCAGGATTGGTATTTTTAGATGTGCTTATGAATGTAAAAGCGAATTGTTTGTTATACACAATATGTTTCAGATTAAGCAACACGAAGTGGACCGAAAAAGTTTTTGGAAAGGCTCGGTAAGCAAAGACGTTTCGGTCATTTTTTATTTGTATGTGCCTTTAACATCCTCTTGCTATGCTTTCTGAATAAATGCTAGTCATGCAAATGTTGCAGAACTAACTGCATGAAAACGCTTTGAAGTGGTTACGAAAATTCTGTTTGCACAGGTACATGTCGGCTAAAGCTTTCAAAAAGACACCGAAACCTTTATCTAGTTAGAAACGTCAAATTGCCGCAACAAGCTCATTCATATATGCAAAATTAAACCGTAAGAAAACATGGTCCATTCACGAATTCGCACAGGTTCAATGCTTCAAAAAATGTGTTTGCAACGATTGAATTATTTGAATGAATAGCAAGCTGCTTGATCTTAATCCCTCAAATTTGAAAAGTAAACAGAATAACGTAAGGCTACAAGCCACATCAGTGCGATTAAAGTTTTACAGATTGATGCTGTCGTCACACTGAATTGAAACAAGCTTTTGTTGTCTAGTGCGGCGTTCAGAAAATTTTCATACATGATCATAAACATTAGTAACAATACCTGAAAGGCACCTGTTAAAATCGGTGGAAATAATAAATCATTGAGAATCACATTGAAAGAATAAGGAATTCTGGCGCAAGTATTCTTTTTCCCTGCGCAATGCACCACGCGGCTCTTTCCGTAGTGAATGCTAATTTGTTGTCAGAGCAGTGGCAGCCCCGCTCGTGTTTTTAGTTTTTGCCAAAATCGCTAAAACCTCAAAAAGAAAATTAACAAACAAGTGATAGGTCTGGTTCGTATAATGACCACAACGATTCTTGCCTTCAAGATATGCCTTCCATCTCTATGCGACTTGGTAACTAGATACAAAAATCGTCATTTCTTGCTCTGGAAAATTTTATTTTATTGAGTAGTTCACTTTTAACAATATGTTGTGTCAAAATTACTTCTGTAGAAACCGCAAGTAGTTTATAAACGTCCACAGTTATCTGTTGGCGAAATTTAAAACACGCTTTGCGACGTTTCATTCTGATAAAACGACAAAAGTACCAAGGAATTTTATTTGCAAAAACGATTATGCCTAATGCGTTTTTTGGAGACATTATCTTCATTTTTAGTGGGATTCCACTAGTCCAACAGTTGCTCCCAGAGATGGAACTGAGCTAAGCATGACCATATCGATTTCGCTAATTGATCAAATAATCTGAGGTTGGCTGAGAATTAAGACTTAAAACAGAAATTGGTATTGAAGATGTACAGACCACGCTTCGCTAAGTTCCGCAAAGCAAAGGTTTTGAATACATCAAGAATCTAAATGTCGGACGCTCAGTCTGCGCAAAGCAAAAAGTGGCTGTTTCAACTTCCCGCATATGAGGTTTTAAATTGGATGTAATGAATTTCATTCGGCTAATCTTGGACCAATCATCCGCCACCGGAATATTTGACGTCAAACGAAGCAGTTGTAGATAAGGAACTATACATCAGGTATTTGCAGCAAAAGTCTTGTCAAAAAATATGGTGTTAGTACAAATTTAACAGAACATAGACTATTTTTAATAGTAAAAACCATGGCCTAATTTGAACAAATCTTGCTGCTTTTCCCTAAAGACTTATCCGTACTATTTCTCATGTACAAAGGCCAATGCGAAGACTTCCGGACAAGAGGACTTTGAACTTTTTGCCGTTACAAATTTACGGTTCTGTGCATTTTGCCCCAAATTCCCCACTCACAAATCTGAACATCTACAGTGTCACAACAATGTAAGACATTCAAGTGTGAGTCACACAAGCGATTTTTCTACAGACGCCTTGATCAATGCTATTACTCTTCCATACTTCATAGCTCCCGGAGGATGCGTGTCGCGTATTTATTCAGACAATGACACTAATCTCGTTGGTGCAGCAAGATTTTACCGCGAAGCGATGTTGGCGTGGAACCAGAATCAAATCCACGATTATCTGCGTCAACGGGAGAATCAATGGAGTTTAAATTTTCAACCCTTCCCTTGAATAGATCTAGAACCGTGCAACTTGTACAGTTCATTGAGCACGCGTCACCGAACCTGGTAAGCTGGGTCGGGTAATACCGAAGAGTTGCAAAACGACACTTGTGGCCTGTCCAGCGTCATGCTTGGTGTTGAAGTCACTACGAAAGCATCCGCGTAGCCACCGGCGCAAGCAAGCAGAGATGGACGCCGCAGGCCACTCGTGACAATCGGAAAGGAGTGCAAAAGGCAGCATGACTAAACTGAATTTAATTAAAAATTCCACGAAATTCAACTTCGCAGCATGGTATATTTGTGAAGTTGTTGCACCGTTTTGCNCTGTAATGTTTCAATTCTTTCAAGTGGGAAAATGATCAAGTGAAATTTAATGGTTTTGGTTTCAAAAAAACGTGATGATGTTGCGAAAAAGTTGTCATCTTTGTGTGGTAAACGAACGACGATTGATAAATTCAAAGCAAGAAAGATGAATACAAAGACTGGCTGTTTCAGTACCATATGCTATGGAACTTTTTACACATGAAGTTTTTTGAAAAAAAAGAAAACAAAAAATTTTGTGTTTTTAGCTATGAAACAAATGAGAGGTAGTTTTCTCCAAAATTCATGAAATTCTCAATGCTTATTTAGATATTCTTCATGAAAAACATTCAAGAATGATAAAATTGTTGTATGATACTTATTTTAACCCATAATCTGCTTGTCTCTGTATGTTTTCAGCGTTGACTGTAGAATAATTTAAAATCCATCAGATGTAAATACATATTCTTTCATATCCGTTATAAATTTAACTGACAATATTCCGAAGCTAATTGTCAGAAGTAAAAAGGGTGAATATTTTTCAAATATTCAGTATAAGCATCGCAGCCATTCGAAGCAGTTCATTGGTAATTATTTAACTTTAAAATTTTCACACATATCCCGAGACAGGTGAGTAAATGTCACGGCAGACATTCAGTAGATTCACTTTTCGCCGAATTGCGGTAACAAAGCCACAGTGAAAACTTGTTTATCGAGACGACTTTACCGAACTGATCAAGGGTTAGCCTACTTTCTCTCATACGTCAAACAGCAGAAACAAATTTAACCAACATTTGAAATATAGAGCACACTGGCAGAACTGGTGAACTTTGCTTGATTTTGTACAAAAGCGATACATTTCTACTGATATGCAAAACTGCCACCAGTAAAAAGTGCCGAAAAATTAATTATATTTGCGCTTTCCTACGTCAATTTTTCAGGTTTTTGTTGCATATTCGCACCATAACGTGTAGACACAGTCAAGCTACCAACAAACAGGAAGCTGATGAAGACAAACGGCATACGTGCATTTTTAGCTAGAGAAGAAAGCAGTAAGTGCTAGTCATTGTGAAATGTCCATTCCCGTGGGCGAGAGGACAAACATGCTATTTTCTTGTTATTGCTTCAATTTTGCAAAGCAGTTCGGACCAGCGCTACCTTGCTATTACGGTTTATCAACCACAATCAATTTCGACCAGGTTACATTTTTTAGGCTAATTTTTCTCGCTCCGTGATCGTTCTGAAAACTGCGTGATTATAAAGATCACGTGGAATGAAGTCAAGGGACGTCTGAAAAAAACGATGCTTGCTTTCTTTACAAAAACATTCCCAGGGAGGCAGATCGCACATTAACCGTAAATCCCGCACGGCATGTGGCATGTCAAGGGGTTTTAAGATGAGATAAAGACAAGAAGTGATCAATCGATTGTCGTTTATATGTTTTACTTAAAAGAAAAAATTAAAAATATAAAAAAAACATATAAAAATAAAAAAACACTTAAAAAAATCAGCAAACGGGCGATATTTGTGATCTTGAGTTCAGTTGTATAAAAATGTGAAATATTTCCACTAATATGCGAAAGCAACAAAAAAACTTTGGAAAAATAGGATCCGTTTCTGTTTTCGACCTCAAACTTGTCAAGTTCCATCGCTTCGCATTTTCGCACCATAGCGCCTCGGCAAAGCCCTACCAAAGACATCTGAAGCTCGTGAAGGGAAGCGGCATCTCGCACACGTACATTTTGTCGCAGGAGAAAAAAGGCAATAGGTGCAAGTCATTGTGACAAGGTCCGTTAGTGTGGGCACGATGCTTTTTATGTCGTTATCGCTTTCGCAAAGCACTTTGGGCCAGCGCTACCTCGTTATCATGTCTTATCAATCACAAATAATTTCAGTCAGGTCACATTTCTCAAGATAATTCTGCTCATAACATTGTTGATCTGAGGTCAGTACAATCGCAGAGATCACGTGGATGAAAATAAGTGCTACATGAAGAAAGGAATGCTGGCCTTTTTCGAAACAAAAATTCCAGGACGGTCATCTGAAACTCTAGTTCCGTATGTAAGAAGACTTGTTCACTATAAAGATGTAGTAAATTTTAAGAAACAGTCAATCGGTTGTTGTTAACAAGTTTTGAAGTACTGGTGCAAAGCAACTTTTGCAAAAGTGTACTTCACGTAAATTGCCTGTAACAAGGGAAACTACTGTAAAAGCGGTTTGCAACAAACGAAGCGCACATTCAACTTCAGTCTGGTCACATGTACAGTACAATCGATTTACATTTGCGAAAAGCTGTTCGGAATCATCACCAAGCTGAGTCGCTGAAGAATGGAACTGAAGAAAATATTGGTTCGATAAATTTCCCATCATAACATTACTGGTTCAATACGTTTCACCAAGGGTGGCCATTGTTTAGTAGAGCAGCATACATTTCTAAAATTGTTGAACTAATTTCCTTGCAAGTATCTTGCTTTAAGCAACTGCAACGTTTCGATTTATCCAGTTTACGCTTGCATTTCGCTTTTCTAGACAAAGGATGACAGGTAGAATCGTCGGATTAACTTTTTCATAGCTAGTGTGTTACTTTCTGCTACTAAGAAAACTTGAGAACAAACGTATGAGAATACCGTTAGTGATAAACAAAAATTAAAAACTGCAGGAGAAAGTTTTTCAATTTAAAAACAAAGCCAAACATTTCAAGGTTGGTTTTAAAAAGTGTTCAGTTACGATAGTGCTGCAAATGTTACTCACATTGACAAAATGGATAGAACTGTCAAAACACAAACCAGGCTTCTTACAAGCAACGCGAACAACACAAACTAAGAAGAAACGCGAACAACACAAACTAAACTTTTGAAAAGCGCATTTCCAAAGCGGGAGCAAAATCTACGTGACGGTTTGGCTTATTAGTGCCATCTTCCGTCAGGTTGCGTTTGATTTTAGAAACCACGTCGTTTTCTAAAATACTTGATTATGCGAAGTATTTTTGTTGAAAAATTTAATCAGCACTTACTCATTCAAAATAAGAAATGGATGGGCTACTGTACGATATACTTACTATTTGAGCTTCCGTTGGTATATGCTCATTTTTATATTAATGGTTATCAAATCCACGGCATATCATATCCAAAACTGCTTGGGACCCAAGCGGATTTATTAAAGCAATTCCACCGGTATATGTTATCGATCACCGCAGATAATTTTTACCACAGATTCTGCAAACGAAACTTCAACCACCACAAAACACTACAAATTGAAGTTATAATGAGCCTTTCTTGAAAAACAAGCAACATCGTGAATAGATTGATGTAGAAGTGTTTAGTATCAATTAATTCTTCTAATAATTGCAAGCCAGCGGCTTAATTTCACCATTAAGTATTTGTATGCTAATAGCACCAGCTTTTATTTGATTAAAATTGTTGCCTTAATTGCCTTACAAAGTTAAAGCTGTATTTTGTGTGAGAAACGAGGAACGGTTTTCGTCGCTTCTAAAAATAAAGGTTGCTTGTATTTTTGCAGAAGACTACTGTACGCTGATAAGAAAAATGATGTTTTGAAGCTTAGTTTGTAAAAACATGTTTTTATCGCGCTGTTATGGCCATTGAAAATCAGATCGTTGCTGCAAGTATTTACCTCAAATATCTCGGAGTTTTGCCTTAAGCTAAATGCTCTCGATCTCCAGTGGGTATCCGCTTCGAACTTTGTGGTATCATCATATGTAGGAAACTAAGAGGATAGAGGACGAAAAAATCACCACCGTCAACGGTGTTTTACTTTCTTATGTTTTATTCGCTAGGAGCTCTGCCGTTCTTCGCTTACAAAAACATCTTTCTTTCTTCTGATAATGCAACGTTTAAAGACGAATATTGCCGTGCTACATTTTTAGTTCGCATTTGGCAAGGGAAGGGCCTGAATTTTAATTTTGTAATTTGATTGTCATATTTGAAAGTGGTGAATAAGAATGCACCGCATTTTCAAAAAACGCTCAAATTTTGGCCGATAGTGTTTGTGTTACTGCTGCGTATCACTTATTGCAAGTAGAATCTCCATGAAGGGAATGCAATCAAATATCACAGGTTATGATGTACAAGGCTCTAAAACGAGTTTTGGAAGGGAAAGCATTTCACTATTTTGAAGAAGCAAAAATAAGCTAATCGAAAAATTTTGATCGAAATGTTGAAGGTTTTTGAAAGCTTCCTAATTTTGTCTGCTCGCAATTACGCAATAACCTCGAGATCAACATGTTGGGATCATTTTGATCGAACAGTGAATTCAGGACATGTTTATATAGGTGAAAAAGACAGCAGTCACAATTATTACTTGATTCAAATCAAACCGTTCACACAACATTCTGTCTTTCTTTGTTGGAAACCAGGTTTTTTGGATAATCAGAGATATATTCACCCCGAAAAAATATTTTAACTTATGTATCTAGGTTTCATACATTTTGTTTCTTGTCTTTACCTGGTCAACTAGTTTTAGGATATTACAAGAATTACTAAGCCCTACTAGAGATGCTTTAATATCAAAGAAAGTTTGTTCCTCAGTTCTTCTGTTCCTTCAAAACTGGTTCATTTTTTCCCAAACAAAGACAGTGACAGAAATTCATCCAATTTTTAGATCTTGTGCAAGATTTTTGAAGTCGAAGTAGTTATAGGTACACGTTTAATCATGAATTATGACTGAATGGAATTTATTTATACAACTGTATGTTTGTGTTCATCATGAACTGCATATTTTAGAATTAAAAGGATTTTAGGTGCTTGAAAGAAGCTGTTTTGCAATCACATCTTTTAACAGGATGGTGTTGTTATTCATTAACAAAACAGATGATAAAGTTGGACTTCGAAAAATGCTCTATACAACGATTGATATCAAACGTAATGGTTTTAGTTAACAGGGGGAAACCCTGATAGTTTTCAAGGACACAGCAAACATACATCCTTGAAAAGCTTCACAAAAGAAAAGCTTTTTTGTTGAAAAAACATGCAGCTTTAAATACCGTAGTATTTCCAACTTCTACATGCAAATGTGCTCATCTACACACATTGCTTCACTGATCTACTTATTTGCGTAGGAAATGTAGATTTTGTCAACCATGAGGGTGGTACAACTCATTCCCCAAGTTTCGCGACGTGTCGTTGTATTATTTACGACGTAAGTATAAAAAAGGAAGCTGGTGAAATGGGTAAATTGCGTATTAGACCTTTCGTTCAAAAAAATTAACATAATCTGCATGTCATTGCCGTTAAATGAAAGCGCCAAATTGTTAGCTATCAATCAAATACGTTATGTCCCGTCACATAAATGATGGAAAGATAAAAGTGCTTGAACAAAATTGTCTTGTGATCAGTTCTTATCAACTGAAAATGATTGTTGACCGTTGTTGTTCCCTCTTTCTTTTCCTATACGTTCCGTTTTTTCTTCGATATCAACAGTTTCCTCTTGTTCGTGATAAGCGCAATTGCATGTTTGAGACAGAGAAAATAAATAAGTAGAGAAGGTTTTTGGTAAGTTTGGGTATTTACAGATAATTTCAAAACTTTTGGAATAACGCTCAATACCAATTTCAAAACGCAAAACCTCGGCGCTCTTCCGAACGATTGTTTTGTTAGGTAGGTGTTGTATTTGTTTTTATCTGTTCAACTTAATCACTTTGAAAACATTGCATCTTTCAGAACATTTATGCTGAAATATATGGGCCTTCTCATATATTCCGCAATGCCAAATATTTTCAAACAAATCCTCTTTCGCAACTACTTGCAGAGAGAACAAAAGCAACAAGTGCAATTTTTTCAAAATAAAAACTGCGGAGAGACAATTTTAGTGTTATGCTAGACAACAACCAATCGAATGAAGTATTTTTTCACATCATCTGGTGACAGAGTTACTTTGGCTCTCTTATGGAGAAGTGCCACTTTTATGTCAATGTGTCCTTTGATCTTTGAATTACACAACAGCTTTAGCAATTGAACTGTTTTTACCCAGCATGCTCTGTTACTGATTCCTGTTTACTGCTCTTCATATTACGTGGCCAAAAACACGGCGCCTACTTGTAAAGAAAACGGAATTTTACGAATCCTAAAACACAACAAGAATTTTACTGTTTCAAAAATGTTGAATCTCAGAGGCATAGATATCCTGCCGACACGGAAGGTTGGCATGGGGAAAAATTAATTAAATTGGAACATTTTCCGAGGGTAGCAGCCGATGGAGCCCCATGCATGACCGTCAACAAGTCCAGGTTAATCGTGCTTTTTGAAAAAGAGCATGGGTCCGACTGTGCAATAATTAACTATTATCACTGCATCATCCATCAAGAAAATTTATCTTACACATCTTACGCTTTGAAACCATAATAAAAGCAGCGGGGGGTTCGGTGGATTTTAGTGGCTCACAGAAATTTTTAGTAGCGCACACATATAAAGTTTGCCGTACAGCATTCATATGCATAAAGTATAAAATGTAAACAACTTAGGAAAGGAAATGTGCAATTTATTTCTTACCTCTACTCATTTACAGACGAAATTAAGGTTGGCTTCTTTTCTTTCACATATTTACAGACAACCATGAGGTTGGCTATCCTCTTTTAATTATATACATGCCTCTGCCCGCCTACACCAAGCATCAGTGAATCGAGGTTGGATGTGGTCAATCGGGATCTGAGATCAGTTTTGATACAGTTAATTCTGTCAGTTTTGATACAGTTCATTCTGTTGAACCCTTGTTCACAGCTATCGGATGAACTTGGTAACACCAAAACAATGGGCATCATGGTAATGGTAATGGTTTATTCATGTATTTTTGCGACTCAAATCACGAAGTATCACGAATGCAACAAGTGGAAAAACTACAGCATCTAGGAGAAACGTTAAATATATGTTGATGAAACTACAAAATATCAGGCTCTTAGGTTTAAGCAAATTGATGATTGTGTTCTAACATGTTTGAATTACAAAGGGTTGACCAAAGACCACATGTGTCAAGCTCTCAGCCAGCCTTCTCGCTAGCACAAATCAATTTTTAATTGAAGATGCTTCACAAGTAGTAAAAGAAAAGTAACAAAATGCATCGAATCAAAGTCAGATAAAATAAGTAAACAAAACAACAAAAACAGTGACAGAAAAGCATGCCTGCGTACAGTGGGTGGGGTGAGCACATTGTAGAGGTAGGAGATATAAGGGAATACATGGGAAATCAAAACAATATTACAGAAAAGTGACAAGCATTTGAACAAAAATCAACAGGAATCTTCATCAATTTGGAGAGCACTGAAAATCTTTTAAGGCGTAGCATAGCTTTTTGGCATAGATGGGTACACTGCGCAGACAAAAGCTGCCGTAGCAACTGTCCCTGTAGCGATGACCAGAAAACGAAGTTAGCACCTTCGGTCAAGATGCTAAAATCGACACCACAGGTTCAACCTCCAGCGGTGAGTTTGTAGATTCAACTGATTAGACGGCAGCTTTGTTGACTGATNGGCCTTACGGAACAAAAAAAGAAGTTCTACTTACGATCACTGTCTAATCTAATGGAAAAGTGTACGGCATCTCAGTGGCGTAACTAGGGGTGCAAGGTGGGACATCTGCCCCGGGGCGCAGCGTTTTGGGGGCGCCAAATTGAGGTCGGAATGTTACGTAATAATTACGAAATGTCAAATGTGAGCGCATGCTAGTAATTACGATTTACAAAATGTTAAATGCCTGCGGTTGCTAGTGGTACCCAGTTGGGAAATCTGATCAAGATCACAAGGTTTGCAAAGCGAGCAGTGACGAAAGTCAGTGACGTTTTAAGTTGGAGCTTCATGTCTCCAGCAATCGGCGCCCGCATGTGGTTTGACTGACGCCTGCGTCACAATGCTTTCAGACAGCCAGGGTTGCGAACTTTCCAACTTCACTCTCACTCCTTAGCTGCGTCACAATGGGCGGGAATCCAGCGTTCACACTACAGTGCATGCAGCATGCTGCTGCGCATGTTTTTAGAGCAGCGATTGAAATTTAATAGTAAGCTGTTACGACAATAGATCTTATGCTTAAGAAAAGTTTTGAGCTTTAATGTTTTGACAAACTTCATGTTGAAATGGAGTTGATGTGGTTCTAAATATAATTTTGAGTTTATATTGTGGAATATTCAAATAAATACAGACTACTCTTGCAAGTTTCTAATTGCAACTGGACAGCAACGTTGTGTACATTTGCGAAGCATATTTAGTAATAATCGCTATCTGCTCAGTTACTGCTACATGTGTTTTATATTAATTAAACCTATAAACTGAACATCTCTATGGACATGATGGTCGAAAGTCAGGTCACAAAATTGTTAACCTAGACCCACGGGCGTACGCCACAAATTTTTCAGGTGGGGACATTGTTGACATTTTGCCTACCACTTTCAGGTTGCTGACGATGCAATCCAAATGGACGTTCACAAAACAGTTTTCCTCATCTACACCACGAAGCAAATATCCCATTTTACGGCAACAGTCACAAAATGCGCTTCGTTGTTAGCAATAGCCAGGTATTTTACGATAATTTACACAATAGGCTATATACAATTTTCGAAGCGGGTACTTCTTTACAAGGAAACGTTGCCATGGTCTTAAAAGAAAGAAGCATTGCCATGGTCTTTGAAGCAACAACGTATGACTTTATTGTTACGTATTGTTACGTAATAAAGACTTAATAGAGATCAATCCCCTCGCAAGTTCCGCAACCTGCTTCTGCTGGCTAAGGAACGAATGTGAGTGAACTGTTACCTCACCACTGCATAACACCAGAATTGTGAACCTGGCTCTTATGAGCAGTGTGAATGTCATACCGCCAAACAAATCGTCATTGGAAGAATTTATTCAATTTATCGGAACTAAATTGCTAACGTAAGGTTTTCTAAGTTTTGGTTCTTAGTCGCAAGTTCCCGGGGGGGGGGGGGTTAAAACCCATTCCC
>JGI24159J19872_10000847_pt1 | contig 30678 bp, 21 predicted proteins | sample Ectturendosymbi4_FD_19872 | JGI IMG/M metagenome (IMG submission 19872)
ATTGCTTAAACATACTGAAAAAAGTTAATGACATCATATTTCAGTGCTCGTGATGTCACAGTTGCCAATTCAAATCACAAAAATTTTCTAGTTTTTTTGACTTGTGCCTGCCATTTGAAAATAGTTCCGCCACCCATGCGTAGGTTACATGTAAAGCAAATGTTTCGCACTTGGATGAAAACATTCCTGCATCGTGGGTATAAATATCTTTTGAATGTGCTGGTCACCCTTGTCGTGACATACAAGAAATAAGGCTAAATATATAAGCTATCTTTTATTCCTAGTCAAGTCATTAAGTTTTGAGCTATAAGGCAATATATAGCTAGGTCAATACCTCAGTAAAGTTTTGATGGAAATCCTGTTTACTGATGGTTGAAGACAGTCTTTTGCAAAACTGCTCACCCTAAAACTATATCTCCACAATAGTGCTGCTGTTTGTCTTCGGAAAAAACTTCGCAGAGGTTTGCTGAAAATGTAACTTTCTAACATTATACACCTGCATCTTTAAATTTTACGCTGTGTATTTCTGAATACGTGACAACCAACGTTACAGTAAAGCCAGTTAGCCAACATTTTTGCCCGAAACAAATCATGACTGTGCTGTGGTCTCTCACGTGTGCAGCCGTTAAATTTCACTGTTTCAAGACAGTGACCTTTCTTACAGTAAACCACACTGGATAAATGTTGGGCAGAGGCAGTTAACAATCCTTTGCGATCCCTAGAAACTTGCAAAATGCTAAAAATAAATTTTGAAGTTAAAATTTATAAAAATATCAGAATCAGTGATACCAAAGCAAAGTCTGTTTCAACATCAAGATGACTATGTCAAACATCTAACATGAAAAAGTCTTCACACAAAGCATGACAAACGTCACGTTTAGTTTCGAAACCTCTCCAATACAAACCTTAAGAGAAAAAAGTGGGGGGAAACGGCATATCATGTCCCCCCGTCTAAAAAAGTGGGGGGACACGTCCCCCTTGTCCCCCACCAAATTGCGCCCATGCCTTTTTTAAAAAACGTCGTGGAAATATCACCATTAAAATTCATAACTCTCTCCCCTTTGCATTTCTATTGTTAGCTAATAAACTTACTTGCAAAACAATTGTAGCTACCACACGTAAGAACTTTGTTTTGATATCTTTCTCACTCTCTTTTTCTTAGCTTTATCAGCAGGATGCTTAAGTAAACTGTATGTAGCTTACTGCGTGTTTTTACTCCATTCCGCGTTTCACGGTGTGTCAAACTCCAAGAAACTGCTGAAAAAAGTTAAAAAATTTGTTTTATCTAGGAAGTTAGTAGCATATGCCCCACTAGAGTGGTTCCAGCCTTATACGATATCCATACCGTTGCCATGCAGCAAAAGCAAGTGCTGTATGTATTAATTTTTACAGGAATACGGTTCAATACAGTAGAAAACTGCATTCGTTGTTAATGCCAGGAAGGAACCCGAAAGAGGCTGAAATTCACCTTTGGTTGTGAATAATTTTGAAAGAAGTTAAGCTTTTCGGTTAACATAAATTGCCGTCGATAAATTGGAATTTTGCTATTTACACGTTGATTACTTATTCTTCAAATGCTTTTTCTTAACTTTGCTTTTTCGTTTTGAAAAGTGCTTCTGACCGGATAGTCTTATACAAACATCAGATGGTTTGCTTTTTCTACAGAAGCTTGTGCTTTTCCGTAGACACCCCTCAAAGTATTTTTTAAACTTCCACTACCAGAAGGAATGTTTAAACGCTAACTGAAAAACGTTTTGAGCAGTGGTTTATTTTGTTAAACTCAGAAAGACAAAATGTGGTGATTGCAATGAAACTTGAGGACGGTTGCCATAAAAACCTCAGTTTCATTTCTGTGACGCTGACAATAGTTCACGAATTTTGTAACAGAGGGAAATTTGGGAGTTTTGTCTAGACGTAGAAGATGTAATAACGCAATACCCACATTGCCTTCCATGGCCAAATACTGGAATGACTGTGGAAATGAGTAAACTAATAGACAAACAAGAAACATGCTTCTTCAGCAATTCCAGCTCCAAAAGAAGTTTTGTGATTCATCTGTTGCTTGGGCGGTTTCTGGAAGTTGCTGTTGAAAACCTGATGTGGGCCTTTACACCAGGGTTTTTGATACTCGCAGTCCGCAGTCAAAGCGGATGCTGTGACGCCTTATGTCGTCTCATCACTGTATGACTACAAAACATCCACGCGCGTATCGCAAAGTTGCCAAATCGTGGTTTGCATCAGAACCAGCTCTCTTCGAGCTCCTCTTTTCCTTCCGTTTCATTCACGGTTTCTTTTGTTTTAGTCTGCCGCAACACTTCTGCGTATCAGATTGTACGTGCAGTTGCGTCTTTCGGCGGTAGGTGTTCGACGCTGTCAAGAACAACACGTCAGGTCACGTCACGGTTAACCTTTCGCCACGTGGGAAAATGACGCTGGACTCAATAAAATGCTCGATCGCCCAGATAAAAAATGAAAAAGGTTTGAAAGTTATCTTCATGCTATTTGCAGCGTGCTGTCGCAAGCAACTACTCGCAAATGCGTTGAAACGTTTTTCGATAAAACTAGGAAGGTCATCAGCTTTTGACGAAATGATTGCCACACCGAACTAACAGGCATGCCGCGTGAAATTCTACCGTAGTCTGTAACTATGGCAACAGCAATGTTCAAAAAGGCAGGTGCGTGTAGATAGAGCATTTTTAGGCAAGAGTGGAAGCATAACGGGGAATATTTCTGTTGTCTTCATTTGTGGATTGATGACATCTTTGCAGTTTTAAAACCTTAACAATCAAAAAAAGATTCGCAGCAATAAAAACACCCTTTAAAGTATAAATACAACACACGCTTATCTGCTATGCCTCACAGGCAGTGTTCCCTCTAAGTTGCGCAATTGCGCAGCGCCACCAGTGGCGTAGCCAGCCCAAAAATTTGGGGGGGGCAAAATGTTTGATTTTACGCGATTAACTCTATTTTGTTTATAAAAACGCCTCTCAAAGCACAAAATGACTATATGTTCAAAAATTTCGGGGGAGGCTATGGCCCCTTTGCCCCCCTGGCTATGCCTATGAGTGCCACCACACAGTTTGCGCAGTGAAATCTCGTTCTCGCGCACTTCCAACAATCCAAATTTTATACTGCATATATGTGTCCGGATAAGAAAACCAATGCGGAGGTCTTTAATCTTGTAAATTAAAAAAAGAGTTTGTTATCGGAAATCAGGAAAAGAAAAAGGAAGGTTGGTCATATTCTGAGACATGAGAGCATGCTGCGCACTGTGCTGGAAGGCAGAATGAAGGGAAAACGCCCAAGAGAAAGGAAAAGAATTAAAATGGTAGATGATATCATGAATAGCACTTATGCACAAATGAAAAGAAGAGCTGAGGATAGAGAAAAATGGCTGAGGTATGCCATGAGAGACCTGCCGTAAGGCAGGTTACCTTTGATGATGATATATGTNTCGCATAGCCCTTTTGACGCTTGGAACGATTCACTCGTTATGTGTCTGCATGATTGCGCAATTGCATGCGCTCAGTGCGCTACAAAACTAACGATTACTCAGCGTAGAATTTTCTTAGAGGGAACAGTGCTCATAGGACAACAATTTTAAGTTTTACTTCTTCAAGAAGCGTTCTGCTGTTCTGTATTTCATAACATATTATAATGAACAACCCTTACTTTGTGTATTAGCATAACCGCGGAGGCACTGGATCAAATCTTAGAAGGCTCAACGAAAACTTGTTGAAAGCCCTATGATACCAAGGTCTTTTTCACTAATTCAGATTGGGGTACACCAACATTGCTTCATTTAGAGCTTAGGAGGGTCTCACCATGCTCATTATGCTTTTTGTCAACTGAAGTAACGAAAAAAGGGCAGTGCAACCCTTTTGGCTTTCCTAATCTTGCAGAAATAAATTTAACAGGAAATACAACTGACAGCAAAATCGCGTCAAATCCACCTAAAAATTTTACAGACATTGGTAGTTCTGTTATCAACTAGAGCATATGTCTAACGTGTAAACACTTTAATGGTTTGGTCACACAACGTTATTGTGAGTCAACATAAATTCATAGATCAGTTCGTGCGCTTTCTAATGCTGTGTTGAAGATTCATGCAGCCAAACCACGCAAACAAAGATGAACCAATATGGCCCTTGAAAGCCGGAAAGAACCTCGTCGAGAAAACCTGAGTTGATCGAAAACTTTCCATCTTTTCAATCAAGAGAAACTAATGAGGAATAAATTATTTCACTCAAAATTTGACTGACTCTTTGTTGTACTTTGCTAGTTGAGGCTAGATAAAAAGACAATCAAATTTTAAACTGCTGTGATACTCATACTATAAACTTCTTGCCTTCTTCCGCGCTGAAATGAGACTGCACATGTGCTACGCACGGTAGAGCATAGTGACTAGTGAGTCAACCAGTTGCGGATTGTTTGAATGATCTGCTATGCTCAGAGGGATGCAATACTGCCGAGCTTTTTGGATGATGCTTGATCAACTTCTAGCGGGTGATAAAAATCGTTTATTTTTGCGTTGGAGCATCAAACACCCAAAACATCTGAAGTTTGTAGGCTATCGTAGTGTTGCAATACAAAGCAAAACTTTAATCTCCTGCCAATAGAGTGATCCCAACTATACGGTGATTCGGTCACGTGACCGGAATGCTTCAGGAAAGATTGACGAGGCGAGTCCTGTATCTTGAAGCTAAATTTTGCAACCAACTTAGTGCTTTTTTGATGGAATCTTTCAACAAACTGAATTCTGGTTTGCTTATATCCTATACGGATAAGCAGTTGTTACCCGTACCGTAGTTGTAATCCAAGTGACGATTACATGATCTAATTTTGATTAGACAGTTTGTTACTCTTGCAATTTCATCTAAAGAAAAGCAACAAGGCAAAATAAACATGCCGAGTGTTGTCCCTGTTTCAGGCCAGGACGTGCTCAAGTGTTCATGTTCTGCTGAGGGTGCGGTCATGTACCATATGACTTAATCAGTCAGTCAGGCTTGTCGGTGTTGCAGTGGTATCATAATAATTCGAATAAATGTATGTCGCCCTTCATGGAGAAATTACACGTTGATATAAAAAAATTATTCTGAGGCGTGTTTGAACAAAAAATGATTTCACTCAGAAGAACAATGGCTTGGCGAATAAAAATCGTCTTATGCGATTGTCACGTGCATTTGCGATGGAAAAATGTTATGAGAAATTTGTCAGCACTGCGCTTTGCATAAACGTTTGCCACCAGACCTCTTTCCGCCTGAGTCAAAACAGCATCATAATAGGTGGCATATAGCAAGCAACATCCAAGATGCTGCGATAATGGAACGATAGTGCATTGAAAACTGTAATTTTGGACATGCCATGTGTGTCCGCTTGACATCTCGAACCCAGGGCCAGAAGAGATATCTTTTTTTCGAGGAACCTGCTTCTTTTTCAAATTAGAGAAAGGAAACAGTTTGTACACATGGGTGTGCCGAGGTTAGATGGCGCCCGGGACAAGAAGCAAGTTTGGCGCCCCCATGTTCGAACCTGAGGTCTTTCGGAAGCAAAAGTACTTCACTGAAGAAAGTACTTGTGACATTGTTGATATTTTCCGGCGCCCCTCGCACTGGTTCTGCGCACCTATAATGATTCGGCGCCCGGGGGCGTGTGCTCCCTTTACCCCCAGTCGTTACTCCCATGTCTGCACAGTCATGCTCTGTAGCACGAAATGTAAGGGGTTGCGGCGGACGTGAAAAAGTTGAAAAGTTGGTAAGATGGGACGTAGTTGGCGGGCAACGCTTGGAAATTCGTCCGTCGATCTTTTTTGAACCAGGATCGTCTTTCCTTTTTTCTTCACTTGGCACAAAATATCGACGCCTTCACTGCCATTCTTGGTGAATTTCTCAACAGAAGAAAATCATAACAGCTGTGTTGACTGCACCAAGTGACACCTTTGCTTTGACAGAGCAATCGTACCGGTTCCTTTTTGGGAACTATAGCTCTGTCGCAAGGAAAAACAAAAATAAACTTTTCCTTTCTTTTCAAGGCCTTCCATAACATAAGGAGTGAGGACGTTTTCGACCCACAGACTTACGTTCGATCAAATGCTTGCAAAGCACTAAGAAAGAGTGAGAATTGAATTTTCCAGTGAGTACTGCTTATCTCTAATATCGATACAAATTAAATGAAATGAAATAAAGACATCAGATTTTTGAGAAAACCTCCCCCCAAGGCAATTCGGAAAAATCAACAAAATTTGAAAGGTTGAAAGGGCCCATAATTTTAATTGCAGTTCGTAGCGTAATCTGCTTGTTCAGTGGTTGTCATTGAAATGCTTTGCTGTCCAAAAATATGTTCGTGTAAGATTGCCCTTAGGTATGGACGTTGCTCAAAACACACAAGAAAAGTCTCAAAATGCCACATTGCACAAAATTTGCTTAAAGACTAAACAAATTTGCTCCGCAAATTTTTGGTATATCAAGACTGCAACACAAAATAGCAGGATGGCATGGAGTGAGATACGGTTGTCTGTTCTTTTGAGCAAGTCGTGAAATATGTGCTTATACAAGCTTTCCGTATCTGACACATAATCGAGAAGAATCGCTACATTACCACTGGTGTACGGGAAGGAGTGTCGGGGAGGGGAAACCGTTTGCCCTGAAAAAGTGTCATTGCCGGATTTCTCACCACAGCAGTGTTATAACTTTTTTTTTTAATTTCATGAACATGACTATCGTCTGAAATTCGACCAAATTTTCGTAATTTTTCACTAAACACTAAGTGAAGAGTGACAAATCATTATTTTCCCAAACAGAAAGTATCAAAACGTCGCAGAACTTTTATAATTGCCAAGGTCATCTAACATTCTATTCAAATTTACAAGGTTCGTTTCGCAAGTGTTACTATTCTGCAAAATTGTGTTTTCTCTTTAGACCTTATAGACACATTTTTGCGTTAGAAATTAACAAGCACAAGCCTGATTTTGATAAACTCTGCACCACTGCGGGAAGCTGCCGCCGAATTCTCATCTCGCACATACGCCTATGCTTCCTGCATTCCATTTTTTGTGGTAACTGGTAAGATCATCAAAAAGTTCAGAAATAATTATGGGGTTTTTGTTTTGATTCAGTAAAACCAAAACTAATGGCCACCTGAAAAAATATGACGTTGTCTTTTAAACTTTATTTCTTAGGTTCCAAAGTGGTACCAGTTTATCAAAGGAATGCGTTGCTAGTGACTCTGCGTTTTTCATACTTACTTTTCAAACAAAATCGCCGGTAAAAAGGTTATTCTAAACGTTGCATTCCAACAAAATTGCAGTATATCGAAAGAACCGTGCGGTAATTTTCGAGACATACAAAGCTGTTCTGTTCACGTTTTATCTTCACGCGCACCGGATTTGAGACAAGACGTTTAACAACAGTTTCCCGCGTGGGTTTCGTGGAAATAGTGGTTATCAAGACAAAGCAGCGAGGAAGTGCTGCGAGAAAATTTCATCAAACACGCCCCTCTGAATTTACAGCGACAAAGTGCAGTTCCTACGTGACTTGACTACAATCTGGCGCAATGCCTTTCTCGTGTGTGCTGAGGGATTTGAAAATCTTTGTAAATGCACGACATAAAGCAGACGCATTGATGTACTTGGCGTCACGATATAGAAATGTGCTGATGGTAGGCACGTTGCCAGGGGGGAGCAATTGCCCATCCCAATTTCAAAAAATTGCGCCGACATTTTCAGATTAATCAAACTTTAGATGATGTACAAGTCAAAAAAAGATATCAATGAAAATCAACGAAACTGCGTAAGGCACCTATCCTACTTCAGTTTTTAGTCGAAGCAGCACGGATTACCGATTGTTCACGACCATTCAAACTTTGTGTATAGCGTAAATGTTAGGGAATTCATATCATAGCTTACGTTTACCGGAGGTTTAAGTTCCTTGTGGAAGTTAGTAATTATAAAATACAAACTTGTATCTAATCAGTAACCACGGAAAAACAAGGCGTGACGCTTTTAGGAGCTGTTGCTATAGCGCACCAGCTTGCTGTATCCCGCTTAATGTTAACGTAAGCTTCATTTCATGACTGTCGGAAAAATTGCTTTCTGACAACTCTAGCGTGCTAGAAATAAAACTTATCTTTTGCTGCAGTGTCCGGCGTAGTCTAAAATGAAATTTGTTGATTTTTGATTTTTTGCAGTTCAAAAATTCAATGGGGAATACTGCAGTAACATGCCTAATTTGTATGCTTTGAAGCTCAAACGTTGACTAATCCAACTTGAAGTTCTTTGTTACGTGATAATCACTGTTCAGTAACAATAGAATACATTCTCGATCTTCACTTGTGATGATTAAATGATACTGTGTCGGTTCAATCACAAATAAGTGGAGCGTTAACATTTTCAGCAACGATTTCCCATTAACTTGCCGGTGAGATAAAACCAATCTTGTCAAGAACTAGTGGTGCCACTCCTAGTGTTTTTTCCACTAGATCTAGTGTTTTTGCATCTCATCTAGTGTTCTTGTGTTTTTTCATAGCTACGTAGTGTTTCTTTGAGTGAGCTGAATGTAATTAATTACACAATTTTGTCTAATTGTAACTGTAATTGAGAATTTTTGATTTTGTACAATTTTAATTTGCTAAAACTTCTATTACATTTTAAATTACACAAGAGCATATATTCTGTTTTGAGTTAAGCCGCTAGAAAGTCACCTGGCCCGTAACCATGGGGGCGAAGCTCCCCCTGCAAAATTTTTCGCCTCTCTGGAGAAATGTTTTGGACATACTTTAGAACTATTGGACATAGTTCTTGGGCCCTTTTCGGAAAACTCTTCTCTCCCCATGGTGTCCCAAGCTGGTTACGGGCCTGGAAGTCACTGTGGTAATCTGTCAAAAGCTTCAGTGACCTGTACAACAAACACAAGCGTTGCTGCTTTCTCCGTTTTCTTTGTCTCTGGTTTACAATGAATTGCGCAAATGTCTTTGTTTGCATTGCATCGCATTTTCTGGCCATTTTCATTGTGTGTAAGTTTGCCTTTTGCTTTTACAGCTAACTTGCATTGAATTACTTTAGAAGACCAATCAATATTTTGTAATCTAGTGTTTTTGCATGAATCTAGTGTTTCTATCACGAAATCTAGTACTTTTCCGTAACAACAGAGTGGCAACACTGTCAAGAACTCAAGAGTCAGATCTCTAAATAGTCTGGAGGCGTTTCCACTTTCATCAACTACACTACAAACAAACTTTAAAAATTGTTAAAACTTCTTAACTCAATTAAAGATAAACTTTTTATTTGCCGGCGGAAAAAACGCCAGACAACTACACATTATATGGATGATGACTTAAAAACATGGGGCAATAAATGTTCAAAAGTTAAATCTCAGTTGTTGTTTTGCGCCCTATTGAAATTTCTGGCTACACACCTGGCTGATGGGATTACAGGTTGACTATTTTGATAACGCTGGCGTCTTTGGCACACGACCATTTACAGCGACGTATTCAGCACATGTGAATGTTTGCTGGCTGAAAGATATTTGCGCTTACAAACGGAAATTCTATCTAACTGCACCAAGAAACCAGCAGTTTTCCGAAGGTGCATTTTTATAAGCCAGTTTTATCGGTCATGTGGTTAATAAATTTATGGTTTCATTAGCAGTTCTTTTTTGATCTTTTTATTAATTTTTATCAGACCATTAATTGTTATGCTATTTTCCTTCTTTTTCGTATAGTTATTAGATGAACTAAAACCGGCGGGTGCTCGATTCTTGGGCATACACCCAAAATTTCACAATGAGCTTCCAAAGTTACAGAACATGGTTGGTAGTATTTCATTGGTAATGTTGAGTTTTCATTTGCAGTCTTTGATTGGAAAAAGCAAATGTTTCAACGCAAAGCAGTGGTACCACTCTGCTGTGTTGGACGATGCCACCTTAACTTAACGTTTTCCTTGGTCAATGCTAACCTTGAAGCTCTACTTTTCTTCGCGCGTGGTTAGCCTCATCGCCAAATCATTTTCCCATGGCCGAATAAAATAATCTTCAAGTTGATTTTTTCGCTAGTTTCGACTCCAACGACCCTGATCCTCATAGCGTTCAGAGGCACCTTTGCTCAGTGCTCTTCTGCAGTAAAAGCACTTTATTCCGTGCTTATTGCATGCCAATGTATGCTTGCCAATTGTGAAGAAAATACGCACATAATAATATGAAACGCTTACGAGTTGCCTACAACGCCTACCGAATTATGCATTGCATTCCCAGAAATGGAAGTGTTCGCCCACTCCGAGTTAACCATTATGTCAGGATCTTTGATGCCTTGTATAGAAACAACCTGTGTGGTTTTGTCCAACGATGTGCATCTTCATCTAATTTTTCATCCGATCACTTTTAAAAGTCTGATGTTTTTTACAAATCATCATTTTTCCTCCACTATTTAACGCTCCTATATGACGGTGACCAGCTGCAGTAGATGCTACTGCTGGTGCGTTGTTTCACTGGCGTAGCCAGCCCAAAATATTGGGGAGGGAAATATTTGATTTTAGGCGAATAACGCTATTTTGTTTGGAAAAACGCTTCTCAAAGCACAAAATGACTACATTTTCTAAAATTTGGGGGGGCATGGCCCTATTGGCCCCCCTGACTACGCCTATGCGTTGTTTCAGTGTTTGTGTTTCATCAGTACTGCCTTTGCGTATAGTAACCAAATCCTTCCGTGTGCTTCGTGGGGACTCATGATTTTTGTATTTTCTTGTGATTCTTCTATCAACCCCAGCATGTCGACGATGTGTGCAAGTTAAACATGTAAAAAAGTTAATATATCAAAATAGTAAATTACCAACCGCCAAATCTTCCTTCAAATTTAGTGAAAGTAAACGGATCTGGCTCTAGCTAAATGTCTCTCAAGAACATTTGAAACCTTGATCAAAACAATTTACCTGCTTTTTTTGCGCCGCTAAGCAACCCCGCCCGACTTTTTTAGCTGTATACTGTAGAACCTGATGTTAGAATGTCTTCATTTCTCTGCCACTGCCGGATTCCTGTATGAAGATGAGTGAATGCAGTTGCAGCTGGTGCGCTGTTTCATTGCTTTGCTCCTCTCTCAGTGTTGACTGTCAACTAATAACATCTACTCCGACTTTTTTGTATGCCCCTTTTTATATTTTGCATTTTTGTGTGTATGCCCCAAGTCTTTCACTGCTTTGGCGATAGCAGTGACGTCATTGGAACGCTCAGACAGATATAGGCGAAGCAAAGATGAGCACAAGACCATGCTTGGAAGTTAACTCCAGATCCGGTTATTACATCTCTGAGTCCATGTCGAAGCCGAGTCATTCGAAACAAGCTTTGTGTCCAACCAAACCGTTAATGATGTCAAGTCGAGTCCGAGTAATCCAGTGACAACATGTCATCAATTATGTCTAGTTTTTCAGTTTGACTCTTAAATCATTTCGAATTCTTCAAATTAAACAGCCACCTAATACAGTAGAGCATTTTGCGAGGGTTTTTCTCATTCTATCTGGTCGGCGAACGCTTCGCATTCCTAGGTGTTGCGAGGGTTTTTCTTACTCTATGTGGTCGGTGAATGCTTCGCATTCATAGGTGTAGCGAGGAGGAGCGCAGGGAGCCATAACCCCCAAAAGTTTTAGCATATATAGTCATTTTGTGCTCTAAGAAGCGGTATCCCAAACAAAGTAGTGTTATTCGCCTAGAATCAAACATAAATCAACCAAAGTATATAGAAGGTATGCCAGTATACCTTGTCTGTACAAACTTTAATTCTTCCCAAAGGCTTTACAGAACAAACTTATCATGGAAGATGCAAACAAATATGGACTAAATTTTCTTGTAGTTTCGCGAAAAGTGAAACTTTTTCATCAAACATGTCAAAGTAGACGTACCGCGTTATATTTTAAGTTTTATCAATTTAATCACGATTGGAATTGGAGTTTCTTTGCACTCATCCGAGATAAGTTACATTCCGTTCCAAATTCATAGGTTTGTGGTGCAGGCCCGTAGCCACGGGGCATTCGGGGGCGGTGCCCCCTCAAATAGCTTTGTGCCTCTCCAAATGGTGTTGTGTCCGGGAAAATTTGTTCTACACATATATTAAAAACATAAATCTTTCCCCCTAAAAATGTATTTTTCCCCACCGAACCTGAAAACACGGCTACGAGCCTGCTGTGGTGGATATTTGTGAAAACCGCATAAAATCTCGAGGTTTTGTGTGGTAGGACGTTTGGGATAAATTGATTGGTTAATGGGCTCACTTCTCATCGCTGGACTAATGCACTGTAAAGCAATGCTTTTCGCCAACCAGCATTTCGTAAACCTACCCAGCACTTGCAACGATGGCAAAAACTGCAACGAACACCTTCACTTAAAATTTTGAACAAAATTGCTACTTTGATTTCTCCCTAACTAGACGTTTCTCAACCGCAAAGGACCAACAAAAATATAATCTCTAGCTTCATGCAGGAATTTTGCAATATACGAGTATATCGACAGTGAACACAAGTGTTTGTTTATTTGCTCAAAGTAAATCGAAAGTGAAAAGAAAAATATACTGCTTGAATTTTTACCAAAATTTTAAGTTAACTCTGCTCTGTAATTTGAAAAAAGCTGAGGCCTGACATTTACAAATTGGCAACAAGTCTTAAGGAACCAATCCTCAACTATTTTCCAGAGCATTTCAAATCCTGCAACTTTGTTGAAATGTTTGCCAGACGGGGCGCTTGTGATCTCCAACCTCATTTATTATGGTAATGCGTTTTAAAATTGAAGTCGGAAAGAAGTTTAATATCCCAAGCTTTAGGAGGCACCGATCTTGATTGGATGGAAAGGATGGTAACGTATAGGCAATGTAACACAAAATTTGCCTCTTGTATGTGAAGTTTAGACTTAACTTTGAAGTCCACTGCTGTCCACGGAGAACTTGATTAATTTTCCAGTGAAAAACAAACAAACAAATAATTGCTTTAAACATGTTAGGCTTTTCATCCTTACATAAAACATATGCATCCCTTCATCCAGTTAAATGTGCATATATAAGCGTGACAAACACGTTTGGGCAGCAGTGGACCAGAAATAAATCAGGAATAAAGGTGACAAAATGCTAAAAACTTTGCATGAAACGTTTGTTGGGATGAAGAGTTCTCAAGGAAGTCAGTGAATAATTCGTATCAACGGGATTATAGCTAAAAGTGGAATGAGGACAAGACAACAACAGCAAAACTTATCAACGAGATTCAACGTCACCCATATTATCGAGGATACATTAATATGTTTTAAACAGAGAAGGTGCGTTACAGTAGTCTCCTGCACAATTTTCAAATAAACCAGATTGCACAGTGGCAAGAAATGAACGACTTTAATTTTCTTCTGTAGAATCACTTGTGGAACAGTGATTGCGTAGTATCGTTTGTATACATTTTTATGTTTAGAATAACTTAATGTAGCCGATTTAACTTTTTTTCCTTGCTTAGAAGTAATTGATCCGTTTCGCCGGGATGGGTCAATAAAATGTGCAACATATTTTTAGCTGAATGATCTTCGATTTAGCAAAATTCACTGGTTTTATACTATTTATTCAGATATAGGAATAGAACTCAATCCATGTCACTTGCTACTTATAACAACTTCTATCCGATGCTAAATGCAAGTCGTGGTCAGTCGCCACTGGAAAAACTACACGGGGCATAGCTTCTACCCATCGAGTTTTGTCGTTATTTTGTGTTCACAGAAACCGCAAGCATTTTAACAATAGGTAGGCAATAGACAGTCATGATAAAGGTACCTCGGTGTTTTCCTTGTAATGGGTTCGCATGTGTATTGGTAGCCATATTCAGGTTTCAAACGCAGATACAGTGCAGTTAATGGATAGCATATCATTTAAAAAGCCTTTTCCACATCTTAAAAGCAGCAGGCGAGGACGCTGTTTTTTTTAGGCAGCGCCATCTCAACGTGAATATTCTGTGAAAACTTGTGCTTTTCGGTTTCCACTACGGCTCTGGCTGGGGTTCAACTTGTGCTTGATTACCAGCAACTTGACCTTTGGCCTCTAGGCAACACACAATCGATATAGTTACGAATCCAGTGGTTGAAGTGATGGCAGTTACCGCCACATAACGGCAATCTTGTTTTTTCCTCGCTTCACTCGCTTAATTGACATTTAGCAGTAGTTGCTATAGCTTCTCTGCTATAGCAATTACTGCTAGTTCCTATAGCTTCTCTGCCACCCCAACCATCAAGCATGATGCCCTACTTCGATGTAACTGTGGATTTCCTATGAGCACGGAAAACATCTGGATGTTTACTTACTTTGTACGGGATGAACAAGCGACAATGAACAGCCGGTTACTCGATGGCCAGCAGCCGGATGATACAATCGTCGTCACGATATGTTAAAAGCCCCGCGAAAAGCTATTGGACTCACCATGTTCCGAGACAATAAACTGTTATGATTTCCAAGCCGCCAAAGGCTGTAATATGATTCCTAATCCACACTCGGCTTAAAAATACCCTTGTACCTGGCTGGCATAGGATCTGACCGTTGACAGTAGACATTTTACAAATTGCGACTTACGCGTCAGTATTGCATTGCAACAAAGCAGTGACGCTGGAATCATCGCAAAATGGGTCCCAGATAAACCTATGTTCAGGGGCGTAACGAGGGGGACAAAGGGGCCACAATTCCCCGGCGCCTAATCAATGCGGGGTGCGCCAAAACTTCCCAACAATGTCACAAGTACTTTCTTTAATACAGTATATTTGCTCTGAAAGACCTGTTTCGAACATGGGGGCCCCAAACTTGCTTCTTGTCCCGGGCGCCATCTAACCTCGTCACGCCCCTGCCGATGTTTGCCACACTCCACGCACAAAACGCATATATGGCGCCATCTACTGCTTTATCCAGGTCTTTTGTGGAAGTACAAGGGAGCAAGGATGCGAGCTCAACGATTTCTACCATGAGAAAGCATCAAGACGTACAAAGGGTATTACGAAAATAGTTTATATCGAGTCTTTTGACGTACAAGCACCGAGCAGTCAGTGCAGACCGCGCACACGAAAGAATCACAATGTAAATGAAACAGAGCGACATCGCAATGTCCCGAAACGAAGACTTCATTGATACCATTTGATGACAACGCATGCCTCCGCCCAAAAATACTATACAATACAACCTAGAACAGCTGCTTGAGTGCGTTTAAGCGGAAGCTGACAGACCACAATTTCGTTAAGTCTTTAACCTGCCACATGTTTCAAAACTGACAAAGACGTTTGACGATTTGACTAACGCACCACCATGCAACTTCTGGTTCAAAACCCAGTCCATTCCCGCGTGGCTTCAATGGCTTCAAGAAACGAATGTTAAGTTTCGCGATCCGGACGGACGCGAAGCAAACAGGACTTCCGCGAGTTGAAGCCAAACACACGGTGCACGTCACGCACAGGAGGTGTTGTAGAAACAAGGCGTAGATTGACGGTCACATTGTTAGTGTGCAAGTCCAATATTAGACGGTAAGCCCAACATTTCCACGCATGGAGCAGCGAGCACGCGTGCCTTTTATGACGTACGATCGCGTGAACGGTTTGGGGCGTCGTCCGTTCGTGTCCAGTGTTCTTTTTTTCATCTTTCAAAGCGCCTGGCGAGACAATGACCGGATNCAGTTTGCATCCGCTCTTTTCTGTTTATCGCACATGGGGAAAGTCCGGTTGCTATGCGAGAAAGACAGGCGATTGTTTCGTCACAACCAAAGCATACACGCCGTCGGATCAAACGCGACACTCAGCAGCTAAGGGTGACTGCTGTCAAACGGTATTGCGACAAAAGACGATTCACACCGGAAGCATTTGCCAAATGACCCGTGACCGACTGCTGAAGTTCACCGGAGGTCTCCACTGACAATAACCAAGTTAGTTTCTCAACACTTAATCTACGAACGTCCCAGTGTTGCCAAAGAAGTCTGTACATCTGAAAACACGCACTGCAACACACAGAGAATATATGTACTTAAAACAGACACGACAATGAAGTTATTGTTTGGTCGACTTTGCTTCGAATTTTCGAACTGTGCACGTGTAAACGAGGGAGGATCTAAATCAAAACAGACCACAGTAAACACACCGGGTAAGCGCCTCGGACCGACAATTTGCGGTGATACGGAATCAGCATTTCTTTGCAAACAGGGCCTTTTGCGATGATCGACATTCTCATGAAGGCGGGAGGTTCGTAGTGATGATTGCGCAGGAAAAATGAGCCATGACTGGGGTCAATAAAAAGTCTTTACTGCGAAGTTCCTTTTTAGAAATCGGTCCAGGCCAAACCTTTCACAAACCCTGCGTTTCCATTCCTCACACACAGCCGAAAACTGCCCGGTCTTTGTTTGCAGCACGGACGTTTGATCTTATCCAGGGGTGAAATGCTGCAAGGACCTCAATCTTGTCCTGCCAAAAACGTACAGGAGGAGGATCGTGTCGAACGTGCACGGAGCTGCAAAAGGGGTCTTTTGTCGCTCGGGTCCACGCCCGGCATTACAAGAACACGACACGCGTCAAGTGCAATACGATCCGATGCAAACAAGAGCCAGCGACACGAGAGACGTGCGCTCCGTCTCGCAAATCAGTAACGCACCGATGCAGGACCTGAATTAAGCCTTTACGTCAGCGCGCGGACCTTGCCCAAGATCGGAGTTTAATGAATGCCATCGCTTGTGAGCGATCGCGATGTTTTCCGATTGTTGATGCTGTCGCCGGTGTGCTACACGGACGTGTTGTTTTTGTTCCAGCACGCCACCGATTAAGAACAGATCTACAACAGATCTACAACTGCGCCTCGCTTTGGAATTCGAAGTTTTCGGCTTAATTCCCAGCGATTTTGACCGTGTTTTGTACGCGCTTGCGAGCCGCAACTTTGAGTCCCTTTTCGGATTACACGAAACGTGTGCTTCGTACAAGGACGCACGGCGGCTAAAAGACTAATTACAATCGCTAAAAGGGAAACCACAATCAATACCCCTTCTCGCGTTTGCTCGACGGCGCGCCACTGAACAATAACAGGCCTTTTGAGTTTGCGGTTGCGATTCGGACGCGTTTTCTAACGCTTGACTTGTGTGCTGCATGGACAGAGGGTTAAAATAAGCAAGTAGCCTCTATTTGCCACCTCGTCACGATGGCGACAATCGCTTCTTCTGAAAATGAAACGAACAAACGCGTGGATTCTTTGAACTTGAGCAGATGCCAAGTTGAAAGGTGGAGGCGGTTGCTCCTCCTGGGAGCAAAAAGAGCATCGTGCCTGATTTGCAAATAGGATGGGGATTCGCTTCCCCGCGCGAGCGAGGGATTTCCTAAGCACCAGACTTGATGGATTGAAGCTGTCTGACATGGCGCCGCTGCTAATACACGTGACAGCAGCAACATTGTGACACAACAAACGCAGCGCACGCAGACGAGATTCGTCGCAGCGAAGCTTCGAAACGTTTCTGTCTGGAATCTCGCCAAGGGGACTACTGCGCTACAAACTACGTAAAAGAGCATGCGCAAAACAATAACGATGATAAGAAGACGCAGACGCTGATACAAAGTTGGTACGAAGAGCGTGATACCGGTAGCAGCAGAACGAATAAGAACTACGGCCGGACGGGGTCAGATCCGGCCACCGATGCGTAAGACGCAACTCGTGTTATGCTTCTGTTCCTTCACTTCGTGGTGATGCGTTTGGTGCCGTCGCTGCGGCCGGGCCAGGAAAGCAACGGTCAATTTTAGTCCGTCGGTCTCACTTGCAGTGTTATCTTTTGCTGATTGTCAAGGCACTCTTTCAGCTTGTCTTCTGTCATGCTGACGCGCTGTTCCAGTATCGTCATGGTCTGTCGAACAAAAGTCACGTGATGCAGTAATTTAAACAAGCAGCTTCGTCGCAATCTGGTCTGGGCACGACAAACTATAAAAATGCTACTGTAAGTAATGCGCAATCCCACGATCCAACAATAGCTTTGTTTGTTTCGGGGGAAGTGGAAAGTCGGGGAAACGTGGCTGATTAAACAACGACAGTAAGCGGTGGCAGACGCAGTAGCCTTTCCTGAACCATCTGCGGTACTTCATATTTTTTGCTAAAGCGCATGCCACCAAAAGCACTTAGGCTATACTCTCGTAAGAAAGTACCGAAAGTACTGGCAAGTGCATTGGAAAGAAAACGCCCGCCTGATAATAATGTGGGCTGAAAGCAGACAACGAGCGCGTTATTTCTTCATACACCCTTAATAGCAAACAACTGCATGACTAACTACACAGCAAGGCACTGATTCTATTAAGCACCGCCAGAAGCATATGAAAATTTCCCAAGACAAACGCAAAATCAGCTGTCAGCAGAAAAGGTCCGCGCTTCGTCGTCACTTCGTGGAGCGGCTGTGAAAACCGAAGGAAGTGTCAAACATTTTTTTAGACCTGACAAGCGCGCAGGTTCCGAATACACGGCATTGCATCGCTGTGTTTACAGAAAAAAAAAACGCTGTACGATGAGAGCTATTCGACAGACCGTTGCCACGGCAACGCCTTGACAAAGGAGGTGCTTCTCTCGAACGCCAAGAGCAACCGCATTGTTCGACCGCTGCAAATTTAAGCCGGGCGTGTGCGTGCCAGGGAATGTTTGAACAAGAGCGCACTGGGCCGGCGCTGAGGGAACCGGCGCTTGGGCTGGGATTGGGAAACGCCTAACGACCAGGTGATGCGCCCCGGCGGTGAGATCACTCGCTTTATTTGGGAGACGCAAGTCGTGCGCTTTCTATTCATTGCGCCATATATTCCTGCCGCTCAATCGCAGGAAGCTGCTTTGGCGTCACTTCTTCCAAGAGGCTGGTGGGTCAAACCGCGTTCAATGAGCCTTTAGTCGCGATCACCCGAGCATCGTCCGTCGATCTGAAGCAGAACGACATGAAATCGGGCCGCGCGCCATGTTTTCGGACTTCGTACGCTTCTTCTGCGTCATTTCTTTCAAACAATAACAACCCGGGATAAACCGGTTCGATCTGAACAGCGCGGAGGTTTTCACGAATTTCTTCTCCTTAGTGCGTTAGGTCACCTGACTCATATGAAGGACTTCGAACTCACTTAGCTTAAAGCGAAGACGCAAGAATGCGCGGTTGACCTTCCGTTGTCAGCTAATTCACCGTTCAGCAAATTCGCCGACTGTTTAATGGAAAAAAATCGGGCGCTTTTTGTCACAGACACATCTGTTAATCGTCTCGTTTGTGGAGCGCTTGCTCTCAGGAAAAAAACGGAGCTNATTTTCATGCGTTACTAAACAAAAAGCACCGCTCTAAAGAGCCAAACGAAGTCGAACGTGTGTGAACGGAGTTCAGCAGGAGTTTGCCGGTGCGTATAGTTTCACGTGAACACTGTTAGCATGACGCTAAGACAGGATATCAAAACAGGGAACAACATACACCATTTGCAATGACTTGGGAGTGCAATCATTGGTATTTCCCAGTGCATTAGTAACGTTGTCGACGACCTGGCCAAGCACCAAATAAATCCTCCACGACGTCATAAATGTCATCCGATATATCTAGCTCGCCAGCAAGCAAGGTTGAAACAGATACTCGACGCAAGAAAAAGGTGTCGCTTTTGTTGTGGCAAGTGCGCACTGAAAAAACGACCTACAGCTACAATTCTAGATATAGTGATGACGATAACAAATGGTCAGGTGATCAGTAGCACCGCAATACTCGCAACAACGCTATTCGTCGTCGCTTGAGAGAAAAGCGTTTTTTTTCGGTCTCTAATGGGTGAAAACGTGTATTACGGAAAACGATTTTTTAGATGGTGATGGCAGTTAAAAGAGAAAAATCTGTGAATCTTGTTTCAGCAGGGAGGAGGTCGAAAACGGAGAACGGCGTCATTGCAGAAAGTTGTATTAAGGCAACCACCAACCGCCAGCAACCTGTGGCCACGCAAAGCCTTAGCTTATGACATACAACGAGAGCTGCACGTTACGATATGGGGTCGCAGGGCCAACAATCTGTGCTTTACATGGATTTGTTTCAGTTTGACCATTTTTGTTAGCAAACTTTTTGGTGAGTGCGAGGGGTGGGGGTGTCACGATAAGCCGACAAGATGGGTTTTGAAAGCGCCGAAGACCTTTGCCCGTGATAGCAGTTCACTGACATCATTCTATTGACATCACACTGCGATGTCGAAAAACCAACGCGAACTTTGTGCGCTGGCGAATAGCTGAGTTTGTGCAATTCCATCAGTTTGCCGTCCGTACCCATGGCAACCCACGGATCGAAGACTTTAAAAATCCAAGCATTTAGTCTGAGCTGTAAAGCGTTAACAGCACAAGAACAATGTCTGTACAACAGGTATAGAAAACATAAGACACTCATTTTTTCTTCCCAACACCGACCTGATGACGGCGATGGCTGAAGAAGCGATGTCCACAGAAGTAGCACCGCATGAAGTGGATAGCGCTTCACGTAACGCAATTAAAGCACGTACGTGCACGACAAGACCAAAGCTACGCCTTGTGTGCGCTATTTCACTTCACTTCGCTTGAAAATGAAAATAAAAAAATAAACATAAAGATAAGAGCATGTCCCTGACGTCTGGGGCGCGGAGCGGAAAAAACAATATCAGGCGAACGGCAAGACCTCCCCCCGGCAAACACTTCGCAGATGCCGACATTCCAGCATCTGACGCAGGAAAGGGGGGTGGGCTGTCACGTTCGCATTTTAAAGAGGCTTTGAGTGCGCTGTTTCGTGGCGCTTGCTTCCAGACGGAAAAGCGCGCAGGCTCGGCAACAGGTAAACGACTTTCCGCTGTTTTGTTCAGGGCCGACGGGAGTCGCTTTCTGCTCGTGAAAACAACGAGCCGCGCGTTCTCTCCGAACGAATCACGCACAAACAGACGACCTTGCACGACACTGCCTCTGTGACGTCATAAGGCTGTCAAGCGGTTCAGCATCGTTGGGTGTCGCGATCAAGATCGATGAGGCGCTCGGCACTTAATCGCGACCGGCGCCGAGAAGACATCGGCTTTGTGTTATTGTTGTAGACGACTAAAGGTCGGCGGACAAAAACGTTAATGCCCAAACGGAGGCGCGGGCTGTCTGCGTTTGTGACAAAAGCTTGGCTGAGCCGCGAGATTTAAACGCGGTTTGTCAACGTCGACGAGAACAAAACAGCAACGGGTCAGATTTTCAGTCTGGTTGGAATCCGGACAGTGGCTGAAATCGGAAGAATATCACCAGCGTTCGGTTTTCGGTAAAACTGGCATTGCGCTCAAGCTAACCAAACAACGACGAGCGTGATTCGCTCTGGGGGAGGAGCGGCGTGCGTGGCTTCGAGAGAGCGCCTGACTTCAGACGCATTTACTCAAACACAGCACGAGCCGGGACGCCAAAACGGATTGGGCAGATTTTGATGAAGGCGATTAAGTCGACAGGCCGCTTTACTGCAGAATGTGTTCGACTGCGTTTTGTTTCCTGGTGAAGCGAGACCCGCAGCGCATCAAACGGCGAAGCCGAAAACAGGCCAAGAAAATTCCACAAACCGGCTTGCTTCGCAACAGGCTTAACCGCCGTGAAGGTCACTTGAGAGTAACAAGCTTTTAACGTACTGGACAGAAACCAGGTCATCACGTTTTTCGATCCTATCACGTGTACGAAAGCGAACGCGTGACGCGCGTGTTTTAGGAAACGCACTAATCATTTTGCCGAGAAGAGACGGTGGCACGCGTCGATAAGAAGAATATCTGGTCAGAAACATGCGCGGATATCCGGTCAACGAGACTTGTGTCGGCGCCGAGCGACGCCCCCCACTCCGGGCCCCGACCGCTCCACCTGCGCAAACAACCGCTTTGGATTTTAAGCGGATCGACCGGACAGTGCAAAGATGAAATCGACAAAGCTGCGGAAATTCCATTCATTTTCTCAAGTGGGCAATCCAGGAAAGAAGCTATTCAGGACAGGCACGACTGCAGACAAGGACTGGTTCTTACTCGGGTGCTGCTGTTATCTATTACCTTTACCAATGTTTTTTCAAGTGATCTCAAATTATAGTTTACGTTTCTCGCATTTTTCTTCTCAGGTATAGAAATGGCATTCACTTCAATAGGTACGGTATTTTGTGTGCTACACTACAGTATGTTTGTACGCAGCCAAACAAAACCACCTAGTGCAATCCCCAGCTGAAGGTACAGGTTTGAAAATGGCAAATAAAGTTAATCGAAAACGGTTGTTTAAGTAGGGCCGAAGAGATCTTGATGTGCACCAGTACCTTGTGATATCGTCTACAAAACGCACATAGTTTGAATTCATCACTCAAACTTTTACGAAGAAAACTTGTGAAATCGTTTATAAAATCCACACATGTTTGGATTACTTGATCTAATTTTAATGAATAGATCTTGTTCCGCAAAATTATACGCTTGCTTAAAGTCATAGGCCTAGTTCTTAGCCTAGATTCGACACAGATCATGTTGTTCGTTAATAAAATACATACTTATGTTTAGAAGAAGTAATATTGTACTTTTTCCAATTACAGTTAAGCGTTTGACGTATGCATGGAGATAAAACTTGCGGGTTCAGTTCAGTACCTCCAGCAAACAGGAAAAGCACTGGCCAACTGTTTGTAACTACTCAGGTATATAAATCTCAAGCGATGACAACTATTATTTTGGACAACCCTGTACTGCATAGATCCATAGACGAATCGTCCACTATAGGTCGATTTCGCACTTCCATTTGTAAACAAAGGGAAAAAGCTCTTCTAATACTGTATCATTTTTTACACGACGGTCATGATTATCCTACGATGAGCATTAAACCCATTCTGGTTTTTGTTTCCAGACGACAGAGCAGGCACCAGGGCGCGACGTCCAGCGCTCACCTGCGTCAGCATGTCCAGCTGTCCGACGATCTGCTCCAGAGTCGAGGCCAGTTTGAACGGAATGACGCTCTCCTCCAGCGGAGCGGTTATGCTGGTGGCGAACTTGGACAAATCCGGATCCGCTGGGTTTTTACCGCTGGCTCTGAGCTTGGTGGGGGTTTGCTGCTGGGAGTGGTCGGCCAGGTGCTGTCTGGCCCGGTCGGCCTGCTCGGCCGATGTCAGTTGGAGGTCTTCAAGCCCATGCTGCGCGAACAGAGGTCTTCGCAGGTCATCGAGCGATAGCGATATGTTTCCTCGTGTTGCGCAAGGGGTAGTGTAATAACAAAAACATTTTAGCGAAACTGTGCTCTTCCTGTCTTCCACGTAAAACACGCGCGCGAAAGATTGGTCGAGCGTGACGTGGTCACGAATCAACAAGCGCGAGCGGAACTGATTCATAAAGATGCTATTTTTCTGAGAAAGTGTTCGAAAACGGCCATTACTCATTGCGTGTTGATTCGAGTAAAGACAAAAGGCTTGGAACATCTCGGCACGACATAAACGGCCGTGCAGTGCATTGAAAGCAAGCAACTGTCGTTTCCGCTAAACTATAATCGATAACACAGTTGTTACTCCTGCGAGACGTTGCAAGATTTGCGTACGTAAGCGAAACGCTTGATTTGCACGGTGCAGGACTTCCGCACGTCAGCGAAACGCTTCAACGGCCGCTCACCACCACACTTAGGCTACAAGAAAAAAAGGGCGCCGCCAACCTTCAGCAGCGGTCTCTTACCGCTGGTTCGGAGAATAGAGCCGGGCCGACGTTGACCACGTTGGCGGGAGCAGACGCGGCAACGTTCCGGGGCTCGGTGATCGAGTCGAACAGGTTGTTGGACCTGGGTCCAGCGGACTTCGGTTTTGTCGCTTGGGGAGGAGGTTCGTACTCGACGTCGTCCGCATGCTGCTTCGTTCGGGACGCCAGGGTGCGCGACTTTTCGCTCGCTTTGTCGAAGTTTGTTTTCCACACGATTACCTGTGACGATAGGCGGGTTTCGAAACTTCCAGTGGAACTGCTGCAAATCTATCCGGTCGTTTGTCTACTGAGCTTTGTTGAAGTCAGGAATGGTTGGGGGTTAATTTCATTTTCTTCTTTCATTTGCTTTTGACAAAAAGGTTCAAAGCTTCCTCGATAGCTTTTTTCAACAATTTTTGGCGACAGCAGTTAACGTTCAAAAAGTGATTAACGTTTCACATGTAACGTTCAAAACATTTATTAATCAATTAATGCAGCAGCCACGCAAGCTACATGTTTGAAACTGCGCAAAGAGAAAAGAGCTACAAAAATCGAAAGCATACCATCCCCAATGGCACAAAAGCCATTGGAGTACGGCCTAGCAGTTTGGCGCGATCGTTCTGGCGAGCAAAGCACTACAAAATTAACGTTTCAAAAAAAGATAAACGGATTCAATGCTTTCCTGTTAGCCTTTGTACCTAATTTGTAGCGACACCGATTTCAGTATTCCCCGAATTGGACGAACGCACTGGCACAAAACCACTCACCTGCTCATCAGCGCCACCTGACGCAAAGAATTCTCCGTTTCTTGAGAAGCTTGTGGCGGTGACAGGTTCCTAAAAAACATCGGCCTCTGCAATCAATCTTCTATGGACCTATGATATTTAATCCCGTTCTACAAATTAAGTTATAACTGTGTGACGAAATTACGCAAAAGCGTACGAACGAATGCAGGAGTTCTCNGTCGTTCCAAAAAAGTCGGAAGCTTCTTGAGCGTGCCAATTGCGACAGTTTCNCAGAAAAACTCAACACCGACCATCTTTCATTCTGACAATGGCAGGTAATCTCCGCGCAAAATTACGTCTAGTGATTTCACAGCGAATACTTCCAGGCAATTCGCCCCAAAACTATGTAAAAGGCAACACGACAACTGCATCTTTTCTCAAAACAAAGTGAAAAGCAACGGTTTGAAAAACTGCAAATCTTGAACGAGTCGCCTGCGGGAAAATTAAATTCGACTGAACGAGACCTGTGCGAATTTCGCCAAAGTATACGTTGCGGAGTCGAAACAAAACGTGCCAGTGGAATAAAAGTTTACTTCAGACGTGCGGTAGTTCACCTACATTCCAATCCAGTTCAGAAAAACACTTTCGATACGACTTGGGACAGCAAGCGCTTTTTGAGCACCAACCGAGTGAAAGCGACACCTTGTGGACAACGTACGACAAACTAACCTGGTGCCCATGCAGGGTGAAGAACAGTCTGCCTTCGAGCAGGTCGAGAACTTTCAACGTGCAGTCGTTCGACGCGCTTATGAGGTAGTTGCCGGTGGGGTGGAAGGAAAGCTGGTTCACCGGGCCGCTGTGGACTTTATGCGGAAATTCGGTTGAAACAGCGCGTGCAAGAAATTTCACTTACATTTTGCGCACAGGTTACAAACACGTACGAACGCTATTTGAGAAGCAGCTGCCAATTAGTACGTGGTGTGCACACGACAAGGTGGCTGCGAGGTATCAAGAAGGCCATTTCCCCCTGCAAAAATTTGACCCTCTGAAGTGTACTTCAGGAAAAAAGCAAAATATAACGGTATTTTCTGGGAGACAGTGCAACAAGAGGAACTTACAAGTCTTGCCAAGTCGTATAAGGAGCAATAACAACCCAATGATGCGATTTCGACAAAGCACTGCTTATTGCTCCTTACAGTGCAGCAAGTTTACAGATTTATGTTTGGCTGCCTAACTTGCACATTGCTACGAAAAAAGAAGAACACATATCTGCAACACAGAACAAAATTTAAAGTACGGTTCCGTATTCTCAACCAAGACAGAGCAATTAAATGAAGCTTGCTGGGCAGTTGCATTTCGACTCAAGCGGACGCTACAAAGTGACTTGTAACTCAATTGTAAAAGTTGGCCAAGATGTGTTTTTGCTGCATAATTTTAATGAAAAATGTTATTATTTGACAAGTTAAAACCAATGCTAATAAAAAAGTACAGTGTTCACGTAGAGAAAAAAATAACTCCAGCTTACAACAATCACTTGCAACCCAAATTCACTGCACTAAATCTTTTGATTTCCATTGCAAAAAATGGTGCATGGAGTACTGGAGTGATCTGGTGAATCAACTGCATCCGGTTTATGAACATGAAGGTTTTCTTTTCATATTCAATTTGAAAGAAAATAAACAAAACATAACCATGTTGATTGTCATTAATAGTCACAAATTAAATGGATCGCCAGTAGCTCTTAAAGAGCAAACAGCATAACCACTGATGGCAGGTGTAAAACTGCAGCATTTTTTGAAGATGAAAATAAATCTTTCTGCCAGTGATTCTGGGCTACACAAAGGAATCACGATGTTGCTCAACTCTGCAGAAGTTGTTGTTTAACAACAATCACTGTTGATCATCTAGCCAAGCTATGAGGCTATGTTTTTATTTCCACAACTGAAGTGGTGCAGCAAATTAAACGTATTTTTTTATAACATGCTCAACATTACAAATTGGTTTAATGTTCCTAGTCGCCTCTGAAAATTTCTACAAATATTTCTTGTACGAGAAAAGCCCGGAGAAGCGCACACGTGAAAGCGCAATCAGCAAGGTTTACAGGTTCACGTTCAATGCACTTTGACACACTGCACCCGCAGCTGAACCATCACGTCGCTATTTCATTTCGTAACCAACCGGTCCTGCACGCTTCGCTCGCAAGAGCTTTTGTTGGTGAACGTTACCGGCAATTACTTGTTTCACAACTTATTGAATGGGTATCGTGTAAAGCAGGGCTGGGCAAACTACGGCCCACGAGGGCATGTTGTGTGGCCCGCAGGGCAGCCACACGTACACACACCATATATAGTATATATTACGAGTCTGTGTTAAAGTAATTTTCTCGATTAGATCAGAAATCTCGATAGTTTATTCCGTCTATGTGTAGTACAATGTCAAAGTGAAATAAAACAACACAAGGTTATAATAACATTATCATTAATTCGTATTTTAAAACGCAAATTGTTACTGAAGTAGACGAATGTAATATATGCGGCCCCCGGTGGCAATAAAGTCTTCAACGTGGTCCTCCGTAGACAATGTTTTCCAATCCCTGGTGCAAAGGTTAACTTAGGTTCGAACTTGTGTTCCAAGAGCCGAAGTCTGCAAGCCGCGAACGATGCGTGAAACTTTTAGCAGCAACTTGTGCAAAGTGGCAGCTTAGCCTTAAAACATGCGCGACGACTACCTTGGTAGTGTTGCAAGAGCTTGTTGGTCCTGATGTCCCAGATTCTGACCGTGGCGTCGGTCCCGGCCGCCGCCACGCACGTGCCGCTCGGGTGGAATGCGACGTGATTCACGAAGCCGCCGTGCTGGAAATACGTGTGAACGCATTCCTTGCTGTTTCTGCGAGGAAGATTTTGCGGTGAGGTCAGGCGCCTGCGTATGTTGGATGCTACTGGCGTTGGTGTACCTGCCTTTTCGCGCTTACATGACGATGAAGGAGTCAGTTTCTTTCCATGACATTGACAATCATAGCCGGTTTGAAATGCGGCCGATAAAAGCCTCAGAACGGATTAATTTGTTTTAATGTGAGCAAAGCAGCCTTTCAGCTACACGTTCTTTGAGATAACTAAACCTGTTGAACTACAGAAGCAGATGAAAATATCCGCAAGTGTCCCGCTTGTAACCCATCAAACAACTTCGCAACCGCGTTGCTACCATTTTCTTTTGTTACGTGGAGCAAGCCGCGGCAGAAACAACTTTTCAATGCACACAGATGCTACACCTTGCTCGTTTTCATCACGCGCGAATTCATGAGTGCATCCACAGTGGAAACGTGAATGTTACGTGCTGCGGTTCCGTCGTTTAACCCACAATCGACTGAATTCCTCCGTCTCAGAACTGAACTACCCTACCAGATTCAATAGCCTTGGTCTTTGTAGCGACAGCCAATAGAGCAGCGTTTCTTAAACATTTGTGGGTCACGGACACCTAACCAGGGGCGTAACGAGGGGTAAAGGGGGCACAATTCCCTGGACGCCGAATCACTGCGGGGGGCGCCAAAAAGTCCCAACAATGTCACAAGTACTTTCTTCAACGCAGTACATTTGCTTCCGAAAGATCTCAGGTTCGAACATGGGGGCGCCAAACTTGCTTCTTGCTCCGGGCGCCATCTAACCTGGTTACGCCCCTAATACATCCTAATAAAGGTTACGGACCCCTCAAGAGGAAACGTTGCAATATTTGAAATTAGGTTTTAATCATTGTAGCAGTAATCGAAATGTCTGCAAATGTAAGACCTGTTAACCCTTTCGCAATGTCAGAGGAAATCCTATTAACCCCTTGAATCGCATTCATGGACCCCTAAATCACCTTCACTGACCTCAGGTTAAGAAACCGTGCAACAGAGCAATTTAAAGCACGTGACATGTCTTAGCAACATTTTTTGAGAAAAATATGTGTAGAAATTTGCTTAGTCACAATCTAAAGTCCTTGATTAGCACTTTAATTAAAATGGGAAATCCAAGGTATCTTCACAGCATTGTCGGACAAACAAAATTTACAAATATATAGAATGAAACCTGGAAGCTTTGCAAGTGGTATAAGAAACATTAACACATCAACCAATGATTTCATTCAGCCATTGCAACCTGAGGCGTTGTCAACTGTATCCTTTTGTTTCGCAATCATGTACAAAACTTCTACGCTTCAACAAGGCATACCACGAAACGCGAAGAATAGAAACTACAAGCGTAGTGAGTTTTAAACGTTTGTTGAACATACCGACCAAATTTTGGCTGTTAAAGTCAGTCGCAACAAAATGAAACACACAAGAAAATACAAATTGTTCGAGATTGTAACGAGAGTCTGTGCTAAGTGCCAGAATAATAGTGGGCAACATTTGGTTGATTTCAATCAGACACTTTGAACTTCATCAAATTTCGTAGCTGGTACTCCAACACACGCACCCCAAAAAATCAAGCCTTACCGATCCCACAACTTCACTGTCTTGTCGTCGCTTCCGGAAATGATGAGTCGATTGTCAGGAGAGAATCTATGTGAGAAGTAAGGAACAAAAAACAGGAGCTTAGTGTGAAGCACTCGAGCCGAGCCAGAGCACAGGTTTCCATTTTCACGGAAACAAAGTTAACATCGCGCGATCTGCTCGCGGCACTCACTTGGCGCTGCGAACCCAGTTCATATGTTGCGTGAGTGAAAACTGAAACTTCTGACGGTGCACCGCCCAGACCTTGATTGTCTTGTCGTCGGAGCAAGTGAGGAGGTTCAGGCCGTCACTGGAAAAGTCAACGCTGCGAACTGTGGCCGTGTGCGCTTTGAACACGGTTGACTCGCCTTTGCTGAAACGCAAGTCGCAGCAAAGATGATGTGTGCGCACGATTGCTGCCTTCATCAACAGATTACTCTAGCTTAAAAACTGTAAAAATACAGGAAAATAAAAGCCAGCCCTTCATCATGGCGGCACTTTTTGGAAGCCGTCAGTATCGTGTGCTGGTGTTTTTACCCACACAACGAGATGCACAACTTTTTCAGGGAAAACCACAGTCTATTAATACATAAACAATTTCGGATTTACCTAGGTACATGCCTGTTTAATAACAGAACGAATTGTCAGTAACGGATTTAAGAAGAAACCAGCTGTAGTACGAAGAATGTCATCTGACATATCATATGATGCTGTTGGAAAGCACTAGGGGCTCAAACATGTGAAAAGCTGACAGCGGTCAGCTACAACGTCTTCACTTCAAACACGCTCAAAATCTAAACAGCTTGTTCCCTTGTTATTCCATGGAAATGCAGGAGAAATGGGTGGAACGTGCAGCAGTAACTGGAACTTACTGAGCTAGCTGAATCGAATTCTCCTATAGCCACCTTTTAAGAACAGGCCAACAGCTTCAACTGCATTATTACAATCACAAAACGCAAAGGTTTTGTCTGTGAAAGGACCCTCACACTGCGGAGGACAATAACGCGCTTCTGCTTTGACAGGGTGCTGTCAAGGTGGCCACACACACGTAAATTTTCTTCAAAATCATATCCAGCACAAAATGAACACCCGTTCCTTTGATGAATTAAAAAACACACCTAAGATACGGAACCATTAATAGTGATACCGGCACATGCGAATCGCCACTGCCGCTTTAGTGGAAAGCACAGAGAGACTCACACGCTGGGTATCCAGAGCCGGACAGTTTTGTCGCGTGATGCGGATGCAACGAGATGCCCGGAAGGAGAAAACTGAACTGACAAAACAGCGTCCTGCAAAAATATATAAAGCGTTCATTGATAACCTCATGTACATTTGTACTGAAAACACTTCAGCGAAGCACTGGCGGTTGTTACTAGAAAGTTATCAAAAGAACTTTCCAATGCTGCTCTGGAAAACACAACTCCCACATAGACTCAGGGTATTTTCAGGATATACACACCAGGAGGCAATGTACAACATTACTAGTAATGCAAAGTGGAAAACTATTGACAGCCATAACAAGAATGTACATCTACATTAACACAATATTAACCTTGTGTCCCACAAATCGGTATGATCGCATGTTGGGTTTGAAGTTCCAGACCATCAAACAGCAGTCCATTGATCCAGTGGCTGCAATAACAAGGCAAACTTATAACGACTGCCAAACATAGAGTAAACAAAATGCTACAATGTTAGAGTTTCAGAATACCTGTACGACTGTCAATAAAAAAACAGATGACGAAAGATTATTTACACGGGTTCACATTCATGATGTGAAACGTTCCAGGTTAGCATGCCCATGTAAGAACTAAATGCTTAATTTCAGATGGCTGGCACCTACAAA
>JGI24159J19872_10000848_pt1 | contig 30677 bp, 26 predicted proteins | sample Ectturendosymbi4_FD_19872 | JGI IMG/M metagenome (IMG submission 19872)
TTAAGCTGACACCACAAACGGCAAACTGATAAAGCAGTACTAATGGCAGTTCGTCATCAGTAGCAAAAATATACAAACAACGCTATTGACGCGGTATTAATGGTCGCCACGGCAACGTCTGTGAATGATCAAAACAAGCCTTAGCGCACAGATGGCTACAAGAAAATGATCGAGTGAGGAATATGTGACTGACACAAAGCAAGTTGGGGACGCAGCTATCGTAACAAATACACTGTTACAAGGGAAACTAATCTCTGACACGTCACAATTAAAGCCAAGCGTTCCTACATCACCGTAACGTGACAGTGAAGCAGGGAAACATTAACCGAGTGACGTTTCACGACGTTACTTCCTTCACTTACGTGAACCGGTGACGCGGAATCGGGTTGAACGCTACGTATCAGGCTGAATTGTGACGTCGCAATGACGAAACAGAACCAGAAGGTCCACAGGTCGTGGAGCAAGCTTTGGGCCAAGACCTGCACGCCCAGGAATCCCACCAGGGCCACCAGGATGATGGATATGACAGCTTCCATTGGAAACACGTTTCTGGAGATTAAAAAAAAAACAGATGTGACAAAGGATACTTTCGTTGTGTGGGGGTAACGCAGTCTGTTTGGGCGGGACACATGCAACTGTTAAAATATGAACAATAATGGTGATCATGATGATGATCATCTGTTTTTTACGCACCCCCCACCGACTATTCCAGGGTTTCCCAACCTTTTTACGATCCCGTACCACTCGGACACCATGTATTGTCAACACGTACAACTTCTTCCATAACAACTATTTTGATCGAATCTTTGTTTATTCAGAAGAGTAATATATATTAAGATAACAATAAAAGACCATAACTGAATTTAATACGATATTTTTGTTTGTTTACCTTCCACCAATTGGTCGATGCGTGGCGTAAATTTGCTGACAGTGCATGAAAACTCATAATGTTAGGAAACAATAGGAATAGCAGCTACAGGAATATTTATTTAGAAACTAAGCCAGATACGTAAATTAAAAAGCTGTGAGTCCAGGTTTTTGTGAAAAAAATGGAAGACCTTCGCGTACCACAGGTTGGGAACCACTGGACTGGTGAGTCAAGACTTATTGCGTTGTAAGCAACAACATGACTGCCCTCATGCACAACCACCAGCTTAATGACACGTATGTCATATGTTAGGCATTAAACCTACGCACAATCCAGTCGTCATTGCAGCCATTTGTTCAGCTCTTACATTTTTTTACGCAAACCACACAAAAGTTTTCACAACGACTCGAGCAGTAAGACAAAGCAACCTGTCGAGCAGGTCCATCAGTGCGAGTCGATCGTATTGGATAGTGATTGTCTTGTTTGGGAGGATCTTGACCTTGTAGAAGAACTTCGCTCGAGGGGTGGTTGTCCTCACCGGAAGGTCGAACTGGAACAATGCAGATGAGGATAGTGATCATTATGACCAAACAATGACAAAGAATACACAGCGAACACCACGATAATGCCGGTCAGTATTTTTTTCAACAATGGCAATAATGTGGTGGAAGTGCTTCATCTAAAAGGGCATTTGCCCAAACTTACCCCGGCGGCTTACCGAGTGGAAGTCTTGCTTTTAATGCTTGCAAATATTCTCAAAGATTTGAACATTTCTCAGTGTTCACTTCGTATCCTCTCTCAACCAAACGCATGAATGAACGAACAACAATAATTTGATGCAATTTTAGCAACTGTAATGTTTTTAGGATTCTAAGTCCATGAGGTTGTGGCCAACACAAGCAAACTAAAATTCTGCAGTATAAGTGAATTAAAAATTCACCATGTAAGTAAAGTAAGCCCTATCTGATAAAAAATTGACTCTGCGAAATAGGTCGATCAAAATTAAACTCTTAGCCATAAAAAAACCTGAATCACTGTATCACTTCAGGGAAATTACCTGGGACAAGATCGACAAGGGCGATGTGTCAATTGATGGCGGGCCCATGCGGTGTCCCGTGTCAATGTACGGTGGGCCCATGCGGTGGCCCGTGTCAATGGATCGTCGCAGTGCATCGAAAAAGGACTGTTGCCTGGCAACCGAAGATGCATCGATTTTTCACAAATAAATAAAACAACTGAAATGCATGGCGGCAAAGAAAAGAAGTACAGGTAAAAACATCAAAACAGTTTTTTGCAAATACTATTTGCAAATGAAGTTGTTTCCTGGCAACAACAAACCAAGTCCACTACCACAAATGAATAATGCACATATTTAGCAAGAATTCTGCTATTGAAGTGCTACCACACAGACCATTGAAATAACGTAAACAAACGAAAAAAAAACGAGAAACATAACAATCATTTTCCATGCAGCTCAACAATTTACAAGCCGAAGCTTACGGCGTAGCTTCAACTTTGAATCCAGATTGTGGATCGTTCGCTATTTTCGCATCACACACTTATCATTTGCAAATGAAATAGATGATCTACTTACTCTTGCGGTCTCCTCCCACTTCTACGCGAGGAAAGGCGATCTCTGACGCTGTGCAGGTCCTGTCCGAACTCCCACGCAAAACCATTGACGTCACCGAGTTCTGACGTACTGCGCGGTTCACGGTTCGATGCGCTTGACGAACTGTCCCCCGGAGCTCTGAAACACAACGGGGGTCAACTGCGAAATCTTTCAACCTCGAGGTTCTCGACCTGACGTCCATGAGTGTGATTTAAAGGGTTAACAAGCGTCGCTCTAACATTTGGAAGAGTTAACAGGCCTTGCAGACATTTCCATCACCACCACAATGATTAACACCTTAATTCAATCATTAATTGCAACATTTCTTGAAGGGTCCGTAAGCTTTATTAGGATGTGCCCAGGGTCCGTGACACACAAATGTTTAAGAAAAGCTGTTCTAGCGCAACAGCTGAGTGCAATGCGTGCGAATTCCGCTGTGGCGGTTATTTTCAAAATGAGTTTCGCTCTTCCGTAAAACTGCACCGGCCATCGGCACCAAACGTATAAGAACTTATCGAGCTCACACAGTGGTTGAGCATTCATGAGTTAAAAAGACCTGGTTCGATTCCCGGTCGGGACAGTTAGTGGTCTCGAAAAATGGTACTTGCGGCCATTGGTGTTCCAGTGCAAGGGGACGACCCTGGGGACTGGCCATATGCAGGGGTCGTGGCCTAACGCGGCCGTAATTGCGTAGTCCTTTGCCTCTTCTATCAAAAACACCGTCACTGTTTGAGGAGGATCCCTTTCCAAGTCCCTCCCTCTCAGGCCTAAGAACAACGTCAGGGCTGGATGAACCATAGCGACTGCGACAACCAACAAGGTAATCTCGCAAAGCTGTGGCAGGCTGATTGTAAGTTCAGCACAACGTGAACTGAGCCACTTGGTATGCATTCGAATTTCGTTTCAGAATGTCATGTGAAAACACATAAAGCTGGAGTGACTTCTACTAAATCTGTGTTCATCGCTGAGACATTTCGCTCATTTGTCCGTTTAAGTTTGACGTAGTCGTATTCAATAGTCTATTTTTTCAGACATTATGACCGAATCGCGAATCGACTCAGTTTTTTTTCGGTCATTTCCAAAAAATTTAGTATAAGACCGAAAAAAAAACAGCCCTAAATAAAAGAATTGAAAGGAAATGTAAAAGAATTGAAAAACATTAAGAAACGACGGAGAAAAAATCTTGACAAGAAGTTTACGAAACACTCAAAGCCACGATTTAACAATACAAATATGAAGTATAACCAGAGCGTTACCTGCTGGAGGAGGTCCGGCTTCGAACCCCTACCTCCGGAATCTGGTCCCGGTTCTCAGACAGCTCCCTGGCCACTCCTGGCCCTTCTCGGCTGAAGGTGTAGGTCAACCAGTTGCCAAGCTCATCTGTGGAAGAGAACACATAATGGTTAGGAGGGAGTGTTTTTAGTTGCGATGGAGGAAGGGAGGGGGTGTTCCGGCCAATGGGCTGTGAAATGTTGAGCATGAAACGCATCTGTTTTTCGGAAAGAACGTACCTGTATCATAGCCACAGCGAATTCGAAACGCCAGAAGGCACGTGTTGTAGCAAGAAACAGAACATCCTGTGTGACATCACAGCACAGGATCCGAACCCAAAATAGTTGAATCGTGTAAACGTTCACTGCCAAAAAGCTGTTGCCACACACAAGCTCTTCTGGCAAGCAAAGGCAACTTTACCGTTAAATATCACAGACAAGAGGTTCGCGTGGCAAAGGGCATCCATTTTATACAAATACGTGTTCAAACTGCGGCAATTGCTTTCAGCAACATCGCCTTACGCAACGCTTCAACAGATCTATGCGTTAACCCAGTGTTTTTCAAACGGGGGTTGCCGCTGAACCACAGGGTTCTGGGAGTGGCTGCCAGGGGTTCCGCCAAAACAGACTGAAATTGCCTGGAACGATTCTTATTGCAAACAAAACAGCCACAATAATCGAAAACGTTATTTCATTCGACGTTTCGGCTGATGCGTAAACCATCATCAGGAATAAATGAAAAGCGACAATGCCTGGGACGGTTTCAACAATACTGCTATTTGACGGTATCCTTGACACTATGAATTGCCTTGAAAACTATTTGTCAATTGGTCTGACTGATTGCTCCCTTTGTGTTACGAAACTATGTCATAGGGTTCCATGAGCAACGCAAACATTAGCGGAAGGTTCCGCTGCTGAAAAGAGCTTGAAAACACTGTTTCAACCACTTTAACCACTGCTAACCAGGCAAACGTTCTCAAACTACCAAATTATATCGAAGGAGACTGAAAATATCAGGGTCACAATTGCGTCCCCCATTTACCTTGAAACGTGTGTACAGCGCCCTCCGTCGTGTCAGCGTGATCACGTGCCAGATGTAGCTTTTGATTGGAGTGGGAGAGGGAGGTTGAGGGGGCGTCTTCCTGTCGGCACTCCGTGCTGTCAGTGTGTCTGGAAAAGTATCGGGATCATGATTCTTGCGCAAAGCAACAGTGGAATGCGAAAAGGTGCGGATGACGTAGGCGATGAGTTGCTTGATTGTTGACATTGTAGTTTGCTTTGAAAGTTTCGCTCGATTGTGAGTGAACAATACGTGACGTGTTGAAAGGTTCTTGGTATGCAGGGGGCCGAGGTTCACTTGTGTGAAACGTAACGGAAGGCGAGCAAAAGCTTACGTCATTTCGTCACAGTCGATAGAGTTTGCAAAACAGTTAATAACCAGAATAAAGCCGAACCGGGCATTTACGTACGGCGTGGTGCGAGTCTTTGTTATGGTGGGGGGGAAAGCGAAAGATCAGTCTTCAACGGACGGCAATAATGAGAAAAACTCGCTCAAAAGTACCGGCTACGTTGCAGCAATGACAGCGAAGCATTCACAACAAGTCCTTTCGCAATAGTTAATAGAAGTTGCTGAAAGAAACCACTGCATTCATTGCAGGTAGTGTTCCCGATGACGGGCAGGCGTTAGTGTGACATAAAACGCACTTCCCTCCCCACCCCCACGTAACACAGATAGCAACAAACGATTCAGCACCAACGGGAGCTACCTCCTGGAAGACAGACGCACAAAACGTTTTTCACTCTTTTTATTGTGTGTGAAGGGACATATGCGGCGAGATATCATTCAGCTTGGTACGCACGAGCGGGAATAATGGTACAGAGTTTGAACAAAAACACGGCGGAGATGTTTTCTTTCCACCAAAAGCAAAGACAGCAAAATGACAACCTCCGACGACGCGCGGATCCCTGCGGAACAGCTTCGTCGAGCTTGGCCTGGCCGGCAGGGTGACGGTGCCGGGAACTGGGGGGGCGTCGAGACAGGACCACCGAGCGACGCGAGAGAGGAGGATCTTCAGCGCTGCGAGAACGAACCGCGGCGACGTGGCGCGTCGTGACGCTGGGGGGACGGAAGTGGTAGGCCCGCGATGGCCGGGCCACGCGCCTCTGCAACGTCAAAGGTCAAAGTTGAAACATGTAAAGTGTGCATCTTAATTGCGAGTTTCGTATTCATTCGGGGGGTAAGAAATTGCTCGTTTGTTTATAACCCTGCGTTTTGATTTCAAGCACTGCGCTCGAGTCGTCACCGTTGCACAGAATTGGGACAAGTCATAATAACAGAGGGATACGTCGTCGCCCTCACACAATTCCGGACAAACTTGCTGGGAGGAAAGTCACTCCAGGCAGGTTTGTTGAAGCCGGAAGTTGGTTTTGTAACTTGAAACATTTTCACGTGAATGCAACGGACCATCACAACCAGTGTTTACGTTTTTTTCTTAAAAAAGTTAGGCGTTTAAGTAAATAAGGTGCACAGGGTGTATGCAAGCAATTTTTACTTTTCGTTGAGCAGCTTCTGACAAACCAGACCTCAAAGGCAATTGTAAGACACAATATCAGTTAAAACGGAACTATATTTTCAGTTAACCGCACTGTCTAAAACTTGACAACTGACCATTTTTGGTTTAAAAAATATGCTGTCCCATAAAAAACACAAAAAAGAAAAAGTTATTTCTGTTGATTCGCAAACACTTCGGTCATTTTGCTCCAACTGGTTTGCGCATCAAGGAAATCATTACTCAACGTTGGTGATGGCCAGCTCAGATGGGAGGATGCAAAACTCAAGCATCATCAAGAAATACTGAAGAAGCTGCTTAAAAGAATTTGGACTGTTGGTTAACAATCCACAACGAACATAACGGCACAGACGCATATGGGGAGGACATCAACTGAACGACTTCAAACGCTACTAACTCTTTTCGCACATGGCGTGCCACATTTTTACACACCCGTTCTACGCTGGACATGTCGTTGAAGTTTTGCAGGCATTCCTGGTAATTGTCCTCCACGTTCTGTGTCTCCGACTCTTCTGAGCTGCTTCGGCCGTCCATGTTACGACTGTCGACGTAAACAATGACATGACAATGTGCGACGTAGACAATCACATGACAATTGCACAATTTTCGAATTTGAAAGGTCTGCGGGGTTTTCAGCCAATTTGTGATTGTTTGTATTAGTGAATGAAATTAGTCGTTTCATTTTCTAAGAAAAATACTAAGTTGGACGCAGAAACAGTGCATCGAGCTTAGCTTTTGATTCACGCATTAAAGTTTTGAACATCCGTCGCAAATTTGTTCAGCACTAAACAAAATATGATACACCGCATGCACGAATAATAATCTCTACATCAAGCGCTCAGCAACAAGGAGCGAAAATTAACTGTCGATGAGAATTTAGAAAGCGCCTGTTCGCACGTAGCAATTTTTGCCAAAACAAACCTAAACAATATTATCAAACGCAGTAGCGTAGTAGCACCAAAAATTTGAGGGGCCAGCTATTTTGACTGCAAGCATCAGTGTTTTGTTTGGGTCGCCACCTTTTGAAGCACAAAACGACAAGATACGCTAGAACAGGGGTGTGCAACCCCTGGCACGCGTGCCGAAAGTGGCACACGAGCACTTCTGTCCGGCACGTGTACGAGGCCTCGGAAACGAGATCCTCCCCACCTTCAGATGAAAAAGTTAATAACTTACAAGTCGCAATATTATCTGATGAAACCCGGCGCCCGTTTATTCATTTTCGTTTGTTAACAATCCCTTATTTAATTTAACCTTTTATGTGCTTTTGACGCCAAATGAGAGCCGTATCAGCCGCACTCCATACCCCCCAATCAGGGGGGCACGCTGCCACAGGGGCCCAAAATTCAGACCCTTCACCACAATTTTCGGTTGGCACGCAGAAGAACTTTGTCGTCGATTTAGTCGATTTCGGCGCGAAAACCGAAAAAGGTTGCCCGCCCCTGTTCTAGAAATTTGAAGCGACTGGCCTCCTTGTCCCCCTGGCTATGCCTGTTACGAAGCGCTTGTTCCTTCGATTCACTCGGCAGTTGTAACATCAGAATTAAAAACACAAACAAGAACTCTTTGCGAGTCATTAATGGAAACAAAGAAGATTGTTTGACGCAATAAACGAAACATGACCAACAATTCACACAAGCTGCGAAACGAAGCGTGAAAATGTGCGACGCTAAAATTTTCGACCACGAGCCAAGTTCAAGCTCACCTTTGTTTACGAGGTTTTTGTGACGACGCTTTGATGGAGACCTTCTTATGTCTGTTCACCTGAACAAAGAACGAAAACAGAAACACACTCATGAGCAAGAAACAGTCGCAGGAGGTGAAAGGCCGGCTTCATCAGCGCACAACGATTCATGAAACGCGGGCATGCTGGGCACAAAGCGAGATTTCCAGTCTGCGTGAACATCTGAACCGACACACGTTTCCCTCTCATTGGTCAACATCAGCAGCATTCACTGCATCAGTGGTTTTCAAAGGGTACAAATGGGGGTACGCATACCGGCTCCAAAGGCTACAAATGGGGGTACGCATACCGGCTCCAAAGGGTACACGAAGAAGTTCTATGACATCCAGCCAAAAACTGCATCAGGCTTTCAGACGCTGTCGTGAAAATCTTCACTTTCAGGTCGTGCGGAACAGCGTTAAAAGTAAAAAACGATGCTTTGCTTTTTCTGAACTAAATATTTGCAAATATAAAAACTACTGTTTGCGAATGAATTTTACTTGGTCGGTAGTTGATGGTACGGATGAAGACAAAACAAGCACAAAACGCAAACGTCACATGACGCTAAACCAATCAGGGGTGACCTCATACGTCACAACTTACGTCAGCGTTCCTGTCGGGGTCAGCAGGGGACGAAGGTTCAGGTAAACCTGAGAATGAAATGAAACAAATGATTGAAGTTTTGTTTCAAAAAGATTATCAGGTACCTCGTGAACATTCGAGACCATGAAATTGTTGAAAAATTTCATTTTCATTGTCGGCACAAAGAAAGAAAGCCTATCCCGTCTAAACATGATTCTGGGTGAAAACGTAATACGCGACATTCTTCATTTCCTTTCAAATACATTGGTTAATCGCCATTTTCTACGATTGCAGCGATTCTATTGTCCACAGGCGACCACACAAACCCATATCCGTTACTACGCTTGGTGCGAATCCTTATCCGTTCCAATATTTCACATTTTTCGGGCCGAACGCGCCATAAGGCCACCAACGGGCCCTAAAGGTGCACCGCGAGGAACCACAAGTCACGCGGCAGGGGCCTATTTTCTGGGCCAACCTGCTCCTGGAAGGACAAATTGCACAGACCTGACAGCAGCGGCACACTGGACCCGTCACGTTCACTGGGTCGACTCTGACGCATTGAGCTTATAAACTTAAGCACTTCGTCTTCACCTTCGTCAGACGACGTGGAATCCTGGCAGGTTTTGTACGAACGGACTTGCAAGTCGACGCCCGCAAGGTGGTGATCTACGCAGAGACAACAAAACGCTGATTGGCCAGAAAAACGCGCGATAGGAAAAATTATGTATGTGGACACAGCACAACCACCAGATGTCAGAAGATCATCTTTTATTGCGTTATCAAAAACTGTTGTGCGGTTGCGCAAGCCATACATTTCGCGCATGGATGAGTTATTCAGAGTTTTAGGAGGACTGCAATTCGTTTAGCCGTTGACTACGGTTTCTGTAAATTCAAAACCGCTCATTTGCTTTTCACAAGTTTCCACTGACTCGACAAGTTTGGAGCATTCATTTCGAACCGGAACCAGCACAACAGTTGCTGCAAGAACCGATCGGGTTTCGCCAGTTTGACCAAAAACATCATGAGCTTGCGTCAGGATTAAGCAACTTTGTCTGCGACAGGCCAGAAAATACGAAAGCAAAGCCTGCCTGGCAAGTGAACACTGTTAAGAGATCAGCGGAAAATCTGCACAGTAGCGGCGCATCGCAAATATTCATGCATCGCAAATATTCATTCACTGCGCATACTCAGACCGAAAATAACGACATCGAGGTGCTTGTTGCGGCAGTAAGTCGCTGTAGCGAAAATGCACCAGCCAACTCACTCCTCTTCCTCCTGCTGCTCCCGCCCTCGCACTGCGCAGATGGGGAGGACTCCTGGATGAAGTCGTTCACAGTGATCTTGCGACTCGACCTCCTGTCAGGGACCCTCAGCTTACTTGGAGGAAGCTTCTTGGACGCGGAACTCTTCCCTACACCGCACACAGGAAGAGTCGTGACGTGAAACAGAGCGTTACGTCACTTCCTGACGCAGTGGACACGTCACGCGACCAGAAACCGGCAACGACCAGACTAAGTTTTGTGCGATCGACAATTCAGAGCAATTTAAGTGGGAAACGAACCCCAAACAAATTTTACACTTTTTTTCTTCTTTAGCCTTTACGTTGTGAATATCAAACCTATCGCTACGCGATGAGGATAAAATCTACAAATGAACCACAACTGCTGGACCTGATGCTGTTTATCTGTTTTCAACGCGCAACACTTTTCCACCCACCTTTAGTTTTTCTCGCTGTTGAAGTTTGGTCAGACGTTGTCTTTGAGATTTTTTTCTTTTCCGGTATTCTGGCAGCAAACAAATGAGCACAGATGCAGTGTCTGTGTCGCCGACAACAACACGCAAGAAGGTGCAAACAACACGGCGGAAAAATTCTTATCAAACATGATGACGGATCAGTTACAAAAGCACAAAAATACAACTTGCGGAAAAATTTGAAGCTATGTTCTTTTATAGATATAGGACGACCTGTTCCAGAACAAGGCACAACTTGTTTTTGCAGCAGAGTTTCAAAAACCTCTAGTCCCAAAGCATCCAATCCCAACGAAAAATCAACACACTGTTTAAAACGCTTACGGTGGGGCGATGCCACAAGAGGGGGGGACAAGGGGGGCCTCGGAGTTCTGGTGATCTGATCCGGAGCAGACGGATGCACAGGTCGCGCTTGACGTCATAGAAGCGATGCTTTGGTTGTCAGCCTGTCCAGCGGAAGTGGCTGGTTCGTTGGAGCTCTGCGGTGCGACACGAAAGCCAATGAGAGGGCGGTTACGAGGGTCAAGGGTCACGGAATGACACGCTCTGTTGAACGAAGCGCCCGCTCAACAACCTCGTGTGCAAAATACTCGTTAAGTTTCGTTTCGATGAATGGCAACGTGGTGCGAGTATAAAGGATGAAAAAAGAGATGGAGCTGGAGGTTGGAAGTTCGAACCCCACGCTCGCCTGTTGCGTACCAAAGNGANGCGAAGATTTAACGTGACGGGTGTTTTNTGCAAAACACACCATTTTCACAAAACGATTATCACCACATGATTTTTTAAAAACGACTATCACGACATGATTTTTCGCGAAACGTCTATCACGGCATGAAAGAACACAAGTGATGAGGATCACGACTCGGAACTCTTTACCACGGTTTTCTCAATACGGCGAAATTTCCATATCGGTAATAATATTGGAAGCAGTTGGAAAAAAGAAAAGAGTCAAGCAATAAAGTCGATGAGGAATGGTTGATTGTCGCGATTCTATCAACACCTCGGAATCATGTCGTGAACTATCTTTATTACTTGACAGCAGCCGAACAACATTCNCTCATAGCCAGCACTGACCTTGTCCTTCATTGTCGCTGTTGTTTCTTTGCTGCGAACACGAAATCGATGAGACGTCAACGCACAAGAACGTGCAACAAAATGCTACTTTTTCTATCACACATCGGATTAGACACGAGAGCCGAACACATGAAAGCGACGGCTTTTCCTTCTTACACGCACAGCGACAACAATGCTTGGCGCGTCACGGTTGGAAAGCGGGAAATTTAACGAGAATAGTGGAAGGCGGGAAACACTTGTCTTGGTTTGAAAACGAAACAAATAGTTTCTTCGGTCTCAAGCGACGTGTTTCTTGGGAACTGTGTCTAAAACACATCCAATCACATCTTGTCAATCGATCACGTGGTCACCGAAACTACATTCAAAGCATTCGAACAAGTGTCAACGAAACTGGGAAGTAAGTTGCTCAACAAGGGTCCAAATCGGTCGCCAGGGGGCAAATCAGGACCAAACCAAAGCAGGCCACAGGGACAAAATCTCACCGTAGCGGAAGTGAATCTCCTGCGCCAGTAGTGGCCGGTAACGAGCTTGATCGTTTCGTCATTTCCTTTGACGCGCTTCCGGCTCCGTTTGCCTGAAATAACATTCAAATATAGTTGAAGGACGACCGACAAGTGTCAAGTCTATGCAATGGTTCTGCATAAACACATAAGGTGATCAACACACCTTGGAGTTATGTGAAATACCCGCGCCTAGAATGTGTTTAAACCAGGACAGTGTAGCTGGAGCCCAAATTTCAGGCTTCAGCCCGGGGTATCTAATATTTTCGGCTCCGGCTCCAAAATCATTGGGTCCGTTGGAAGCTGAAAATCGTCGTTTGATTCGCACAAGTCTCTCGGCCCACAAACTATGTCTGTGTAACGGGAACCTAAATTTCATAATCTGGCTCCAGCATCTAAAAATTTTTGGCTCCAACCATCCAAAACTGCCTGCGCACCTGCACTACAGCACCAGGTTTAAACCAATACTAGTAACATGGCAGCAAATGGGAATGGTCGACGATGACCTCGCACAGGTTGACGTCAACGATGACATCACTCACCTCGACGTCACGAGCGTGAAAAACCTCGACAGTGGCTGTTGAGAAGCTCCGCTTGTGATCAGGGGCCAGTGGGTCATGCTTGGGGGCGTTCCGTTTGCGGGTCTCTTCTTTGGGGGTAGCGGCACCATCGACGCCAGAAAACATGGCGTCTCCAGTGGCCAGCGTGGCTGGGGAGGAATTACGTCATGAATGATAAACATGTTTTATCGAGCAACAAAAGTTGTAAAAATCTTCACTTGCAACAATTGGACAAAATCACCCGTCTTTAGAAAGAAACGACGTACAGTAACCCGATAAAATGAAAACTTACAACTTTCAGCTTCCTTCCCGCCAGCAGATGGCCGGTTTGTTTTCGGGGCATAATTTTTATGTCGAGATCTATTCCTGAATCCCGCTTTCCGCTGCATCAGACACTGAGGCTGTTGATCGTCTGTGAACCGGTTGGAAACGACAACAATTAGATAGAAAATGGGAGGGAACACAATTCAAATAAACCCTCATGTATCGCATGGCAAAGCTATGCGCACCATTCGGTGGTAGCAGTCAACTGCTTTCAGTGCATGCAGGGGGTATTTTCAAGTCATTACTCAAACAACCAACAACCGCAAAGCAATTTGCAAAATCGGCAAGCTCGTATTGTGTATCCTCTCGTGCATAAATATGACGACGTGGTCCTATCACGGTTTCGGGGGAACACCCCAATGAACGTGCCATGCATTCAAACGTCACTGCATAAAAAAATTAATAGAAAGACATCTCTTTTCGTAAATTTTTAACAGAAGAGAATGACGTGAATTCACGATATCGACCACAGCCATGTATTTGCGTCCGCTGGACACACCGGTATGCAACCAGTGGGCGCACCAGCATGCGATACAAGTAAGCCAACCCATAAACTCGGCGTAATATTTGATTTAGAGACTGTTTTCTAAATCAGTACATTCCATTACATAATTCATATTTTGAAGACGAACTGATTCGTTGGATAGGACGCTGATTCTATCACACGTTTCCTATTGCACAGCCAGTGCCTGCTGATTGTGACGTTTCGCTAGAATCGGGAATAATACAGAAAACCCCCGTCATTGCACAAAGGGGTTAGTACTGAGCCTGCACTCATACCCTATCAGAATGGACAAATCTTGGCCGAACAGCCCCAAAACACAACCCTAAATATCATTTAATAAGCCCAAAAACCTGGCTTGTTTCAGACGCCGAAGCGAAATGCGAATGACAACAGCAGGAATGCAAGGAAAGTTATATTCGCCAACGTATACGTCATTCCAACAAAAATAAGCAAATCTGTTACAGCGCGCACGCTATCGCGGGTTCTTGTGATGAAATAATCACTTTCGCTTGCGATGATGAGAAACCCTTTCAGAAAATGATGGCATCACAGAATAAACAGTATACCTGGCGTCGTTGAAGTCGGCCGTTGTGACGCAGGCTCCAGCTCATCAGCTGATGACGTTGAGGAGCTCTGAAAAAATACAGTTGAACTAAAAAATAGAGAAACAAACGTAGGTGGTGACGCAGTAAATTTAGCGCCATGTGACTCTTCCCCAACTTCACTGCATAATGTTCCATTATATTATTGTAACCATAAGACTTTGTCAGCTGGGAAAGGATTCCTTTGGATGGACAGCCATGAAACGCACTGCAGCCATAAAACATACGTTTCGAGAATGTGACCAAAGCAAACTCCCTCCAAGTGAGACAGTCTCGCAGCTGCAGAAAATAAGAGCATTATTGATCAACACTACTGTGACGGGACAAAAGAAACAATCGCAGGGAGGTGTGGCTGAAACGAGCGACACGGACGTTTTCATCATACGACATCTCCTAACCACAGCATTAGGTCAATGCGCAAAACATGACAAATGATGTGTATGGCTTATTTAGCCAATCAGCGATCCATCCTGGCAACTCACGCCTTGTGGTTGGCCCTTCATGGGCACGTGACCATCGCTTTCGCTGCTGGACGCGTCCGGTAGACTGTAACAAACGTCAAGAGCCACTTTTCCTTTCCTCCTCCGAGGCTTACGCTGAGCAGTGGAAATTTCCGTTTCCTGAGATGTCGAAGGTTTCTGGTGCCTGGCATCAGCAATAGCGTGGACATCGGCTTGCGCTGAATAACATGAGGAAAAAAACTTGCCAATCAGCCGTTGCAACGTCGGTAGCGGGCGCACTTTGGCAGGAACAACCAGTACTGCCACCTAGCGTCAAACCTCGTGGAACTTACTTTGTTTATCTTTTTCATCTTCTGTTGGCGAAAATGGATCCAAATCCATGAAACCCTGAATTGCGAATGCAAGTAGCAGTAAAGAAAACAAGGCTAGTGAGATTGCATTGCAGCAGTTAATGAAGGGTTATTAAAAAGAACTAGAACCAGGCATTTCGTTTGCAGACGACCGACCAGTAGTTTAAGCAATGGTGTAAAATATGAACAAATATGAATAAAAGGATTGCGTCGCAAGACACGTTAGAATTTAAAATCCATTGTTTATTGTTAGCGAACAACGACTTTACATTCAAAATATTCAAATCTAGCAGCATCAAGTGCTGGGTAATGATGAATTGGATTGAACAGATAAATATTTTCAACTGAACAAAGCGGAATATATTCAAAAGCAAACACACTTGTCTCGATAGTTCCTCCCACAGTTGCATGTGTCCGGCATCTGTGCAAGGCTCGACTGGTTCCTGTTTCTCATGGACGGAGTTGGTGCTGGAGAGAAAAATTCACTTCGAAACTCACTAAACTCAAAGGACTCCAGGTACGCTGTCAACTGATACATGACGCCGCATACGGCGACAACGCGATGGCCTTTAAAATATGGCACCATGCCTTTGCGTTGCAGTGGTTGGCCTTTTACGCTCAGAATTGACAATGCAATGATGTGCTATTTGATACAAAAGCTTTTTTTATTATTATTCCGTATCCTTTTGCTTTCTTATTATTACAGTACATATCTTAATAAAGTCTATTGCTAAGCGCAACGTCTTCACTCCCACACGCACCACAGTAGACTCCAGCATACATGGAAGTAGCAGCGAATACGCAGATGCTGAACTAACACGAAGATGGATATGTGGCGCCAATAGAAAAACAAAATATACGCTTAAAATCGCGCTAATATGATTACTTAAAACGCAAGCATATATATGTGGTAAAAGCATGTGCATGATAAATTTGGAGAAATCAGAGCACAAAAAAATTCTCGTGAGAAAAACACCAATCGAAGTGAAAATAACATTTCGACAGAAAAAGGGTAGTCATCAAGCAAAATGAGTAGAACTTAGCGTTAAAGCCTTTTATACAAAATCCTTTCCGATACAGAATGGCATAGTTTCATAGCAGCAATGTCGGACCATTTTGCCCTTCCCACAGGATGGCTCATGCGAAAAAACGAACAAATCTTTAAGAAAACTAAGCGGCATACGATATAAAATACACAACCCTATACAACATATGACAAACAGCACAAAATAACACTTTTCCTGACAGACTATCACGTGAAAGGTCTTTTAAGTTTACCACAGCCATGCGTCATACCTTGCATCACCAGCTTCCACATCCTCAGAATCAAACCTTACATGGCCTTCAGCCGCTGTAGTCTGCCCTTCAGTTTTGCCAGATTCTGTTCAAATCAATAAACGACGGAGTTAAACTAAATGAACTATCTCAAACAAGGTTTAAGGTAAACATAGGGGAACACGTCTTGACAGAACAACAACTCTTTAAGAGAAAGAAACGTCGGTTAGTTAAATGCTTTACGAAAGCAAATGTGAGAGCAACGAATTTTACACTTGCCAAGCATGAAAAGGCGGAAGCTGAAAATTATTATTACGATGTCCTTAAATAAAAATAAGGAGAGCCTTTGCCTCTCATACAATGGTCATAGCANAAGCAAACAAANGACAGTTTAAGGCACAACTCCTAAAAGAGTTTCCCTATGAAGCAATGAGCATCGTCAAATATTTCTCATACATCAATTAATACAACGTATGCGATACATAGATCAGTAATACCTGGCAAATGATCAGACCTCTTTTGCATCTGTTCACCCTCATCAAAAGTTTTATGAAGGTAAGCGTTGATCAACTTGATTGCTACCATGATGATGATCAACACTGCACTGTAAATGATTGTGATTGTCCATGTTATTGATGTGCTCTGTAACAAGTATTAGTATCAAGTGTTGTGCTTAAACAGGTAAATCGAAAACTTCCACTTAGTTTTGCATTGCATCTAAAACAGGGGTGTGCAACCTGTGGGCCGCGGGGCCGAAAGTGGCCTGGGCACTGAAATTTAGTGGCCCGTGGAAACATCCGGACTTTAGAGATGTATTGCCAATCTTCCAAGGGTAGTCAGCGAGTTGTCTCGCTGAAAAAAAACAAATTAATTATGAATAAGCATGGTTTACTTGAATTTATATACGGCCAACAAAAACCTTTTTTGCACAAAGTCGATTCATCAAAATAAAATAAAAACAACTGCCTACAAAACACCACCTGACCCAGAGCAGTTGAAAAACCTGAAACCCTTTGACAACAACACAACATCTTATAAGATGCTGTAACATCACAAACAGGTTCAGACACAATTTTATATTGTTGCGATCGGAAATCCTGAGCGGCATGTGCGCAAAGCTTCGCACTGTGGCAGCAAGCAACATTAGAGTTCACATGCCATGATCACTCTATTATTGCTTGTTCGCGCCACATATGTATGGTGTTGTTCTTCAGGCACATCCCGTTCGTGGTGAATTACACATTTAACGCAACACCACCGGAGAGGTTTCAACAATATATACATTGCCTCTTATTTTCCATGGAAACATTTTGATAATTCATTATATCTTGTGATTGAAATAGAGTGATGTGAAGTTTGTCAATGAAATGAACATAAAATTCGTTTATGAAAAGCAAGGCACATATTCTATGGTACTTTCACAGCAGCAGAGTTCAACAGGGTTTCCACAAAGGGTTCAAATGTAAACCAATCACACCATATCAACATACATGTGCCAAAATTCAAGAGAAAATGAATGAGGCATGCTATGTATAGCATGTTAAGCCAGAAGAGCAGACCCTAATTGGTAAATATGCATATATGGGAACTTTGGATAAACAAACTGGGTAGAGTTTGAGCTACTCAATCATTTTGTAACTACCCTACTTTTTATAAATGTAATAGCATAAATAAACATGCTTACACAGAATAGTACATGGAAAATTCTATATATTTTACTATCCTTCTCTTTTCCTTCAATTATAATATAATTGTGCATTATATGATCTTGTGTTTGATCCATAAAAAGTTCAAGACATTTTTTACCAGCAACACTCAAGTCAAAATTGCATCACAATGATGCCACTTCTAATGATACGTACTGCTGATTACCATAACAGACTGCTGAAATTTGTTCAACAATGGAAAGATGTGAGTCACAGTTTCTACAATAGGCAGGAATGGAGCAAAACCACATCAACAAAACAACATCAGCACCTTATGCAAATGTCAAAATTACAAAATTTACAACGTAATGTCAATATGGGTGGTCACAATTTTCCAAAATCTCAATTCCCAGTCATAGCAATACTGCCAACTGCTAGGCTTCTCTCTAAGCATGTCAGATAACCTGCCCATATTTCATTCCAAACTGTTTCAACACAAGCTGATTTCAAGACTCTCTAAAGCTGGGATTGGGAATCTATTTACAATAAAAGGATGCATGAATTGCATAATATTGCTGATGGCATGCACAAATTATTTAATTATATCTTAACACGTTCAGTGCCAGTGTATGAATATAACATACCTAGAAATCCTGCATTAGCCAGCTATTTTCGCACCACTTTGCAAATCTCAACTCACCAGTCGATTGTGCTAGAGAGCTGTTGAAACCCTCAAAATTTGCAGCAAATTTTCTTGTTTGCAATGAAAAAAATTTGGTTTTGGGTTTCTGGATTTTTGTGGGTGACATTCATAAGTGGAGGGAGTAAGTTTTTNGCCGTTTTGGCTTAGATTACCTGTCCCTAGGCCTAACCGCGGGAGGGAAGTACTTCATTCAAGTTTTTATTGGTAACTAGGCTAGCATCCATGTCTTTTGAGCCTTTGGCAGGCTTTCTAGCATTTCTGGGTCAAAAGTTATGGGCTAAAAACAACAAATTAATTAATTATCTGATTAGGGGATTAATTAGGGAGAAACACTTTGACAACAACTCAAAAGATGCCCTAACATGACAAGCAGCTTCAGGCACAAATTACATGGTCTCTGATTTTCCATGAAAACATTCTGATGATTCAATATACCTTGTGATTGAAATAGAGCAATGTGAAGTTTGTCAATGAAATCCATTATCTAGCTCAATAGCTGTTGAAATCCTCTAAAGATGTGGAAAGTCTTCTAGTTTATATATATTTTTTAAAATTGAGATTGTATTTTAGTTTTTGGGGGTGATGTCATAATGGGAGTAGATTTATGAATTTTTGGCGATGGTTATTGGGCTCTTAGCCCCAACTGCATAAGTCAACTTTTTGACTAAAGTTTTTAGTAGAAACTAGGCTATAATACAAATCTTTACAGTCTTTGAATGGCCATCTAGCATTTCTGGTTCAAACGTTATGGCGAAAACACCAAAAGTTGGTGAAAAATCAAATATCTACCCTAATTATGACGTCACACACAAAAAAAACAAATCCAAAACTTCCGGTTTTTTTTCAATTCTGAACTAGAAGACTTTTTGCATCTTCAGAGGGTTTGAAAAGTCTTGAGCAAGATAACTTAATTGGCTGGTGAGTTATGGTGGTGCAAAGTGATGCAGGAAAAGTAGCGCAAATAGCAAGTATTATGAATATATCGTACACCAGCACCAAATGTGCTAAGTCTAATGTGTCATGTGTGGGACTGAAGACAATATACACTGCAACACAATATGATTGCTTGGATTGAATTCAGTGGATCTCAACATGTTGGATTAAAAGATTAACTTCACTACCAGCAAAGGTCTTTGCAAATTCATCTTACTTATTTAAACTAACAATTTCACAAACATTGTTGTTCCTTAAGCTACGGTTTTGCATGAACACAATGCATATTCCACTGTTCTATAAATTTAAAGTCTGCAGAATCACCTCAAACATCTTGGCAAACTTAGATGATTAGGTCCACAGACTCAAGTTTAGAATGACTAATTTCAGCTTGTGCATCCAGAGCCTGAAAACTTTAAAGGGTTTTTATCTTTGTTTTTGAACGTCAAGACTAGGCAACCTAGTCAGTCTGTTGTGTATTAATATCACAGAATTAGGTAGGTCTTGTGCTAATAATATGAAAACGTAAACCTGTTTCAACACTCATAAACAGGCATGCAACACAGTTGTGTAGTCCAGCGAGCCAAGCAAGCTTCACAAAAAAACTGCTTGATTAACTTCATGTGTATGCAAACACACATGAAAATCTGCACAGCACTTTGGTGCATTTCCATAAAGAAATTTATTTTGAAATTTGTTCTAGTGCTACATGCAAAAATGACAAGCTCACCTGATAAATGACATAAGGCAGGCAGAGAAGTAGCAGCCAAGTATACAAATGAAAAATGTTTGCAAAACTACTATGGTTGGAATCATAGTACCATCCTCCAGATATTGTGGGCCATATGCCCTGTTGAGCAAACTTCATCACATTGCTTTTCATATTTGTGCTTACATGTTTCTTATGAACCACACTATTAACCTAAAAGACTTGCAACATCTGGCACACCTTAAAGACCATAACTAATATCTACAAAAAGTATGCCATTTTCTCTGAAAAACCATTTAACCTTTAAAAAAAAAAACAATGGGAACTAAAACGTATAACTAAGAAGTGCATACATGAAATAGTTTACACCCAATTCTGTTGATTTAACATTTTGAAAGTTTACTAAATTAATACATAAAATCAAAACTTAACTTAAACACAATATATACAATGCATAGAAAGCAAGATTATCAACAAGCCTACGAGCTTTGTGAAAGCAAAATATGTTCCATATAAAGAAAGAAACAAGCCATGAAAATTTGGTTAAAATCACCAAATGAAATTCGTCAGATCACCCAAACCATGTTCTAACCCATGTCAACTCTTTTACTGAATATGAAACAAAAACACTGAACCCATTGATTTCAACTGGCAGCAGACTTTTAGTCTTCCATTGCTAATTTCTCAAAATTGGAAACAGTTGAAACTTTGTTTTTTTTCATAAAGTAGTAACTAAAAGTGGATGTGGGCTAATAATATACACCAGTGGTGGGGAACCTATTTTGATATCACGGACTGCATAAATTGTGGATTATCACTGGCAGGCCGCAAATAACATTCTACCTTTATCTTACTATGAGGTATAGAGGCTTCATATGACATACTATCTTTAGGAATAGAGGCTTGTACCTGCTTATCATGAAACTTTGTTCTGACGTGATCTTGTACTCTAATGTGGGGAACGAAAATTCTAATGCAGGCCATATCAAATGTCTACACAGCCGCAGGTTCTCCATCCCTGATATACACACTTGCTATAAACCATCAGGGGATGATGGCCAAAAAAATCAAAATATCACTCCCTGATGATCCTGATTTTAAAACACATTATGAAATGTGCATTTTGGCTGACAGAAGCCCTTAATATTTGCATTTTATGAGGAACATTTGCATTTTATGAGTAATAACCAGAGTTTTTATAATGGGAAATGATTAAGAAGATTTCCTTCCAAGCGATTTGGATGTAGTAGGCTATAGGTTGCATTAACCAAGGATGTATTAACTGGTGTCTACTGCATGTTTGCAAACCTTTAGTGTCCAGCCTTACTGGAATTAAAGCTCTTCTTTGACAAGTACTGTTGTGTGACAAGCAAAAATGTCCCACATGACAACAAAATATATTATCTATTCACATGCCACTTTTGGCGTTCCAAATGAAAGATAAGACTTGCCTCATTGTAAAATTGTTTTGTGTATGAAAATTTAATAGAGAAACTCATAAACAAGAGTGCTCAATTCCACTAAATATGTTCACCACTGCGAATTATACATGTACGTCACATGCTGCATGTGTATGGCAACAATGAAGTTCATCTGATAAAATCATCAAAGTTGCTTATACCAGTGGCAGGTTACCCTTGGCTGTACAAAGTCAATGTATTTGCGCAGCACGAACAGCCAACAAAAAAGCAAAATCTACAAAATCACTTTTCTGAATCAGTTCTTGTTTTATGTAACTTTTTTTGAAACAAAACTTGAATTCAAGTGTTTAATAGCTATTTGATTCAGATTTTTCACTTTTACAAAATTGCGTCTGAAAAAGTTTAGATGCAAGCTTGGTGCAGTCAGCCAAAAACATAACACTACCTTGGCTATAAATATTGTTATTGAATCTTCTTTAAAAGTTTTAACACCAATTTTCTCTAAAACCATCAAGTCAAATGTATGCTAAATCCAGGCCTGCAGCTCAAATTGAAATTTAAGAGCCAGAGCTCAGTTTAAACTTTGAGCCAGAGATGGAACGAAGGCTACGTGAGTGAGAGGTAGCCCAGCTATGGGTCCCTTCCGAGATACTAATGGTTTTGCCAAATTGACTGAAAGCTAGAATTACCTTATCAAAAATAGTGCTCTTCATAGCACATTAAATGTGATTGTTGCATCAGACTGCAAAAATGGATCTGTAAGTCTTTGATTTTTCCGTTGTTTAATCATCGCTGAGGCTATAACATCATAGCTGGACAAGTGTAGTGTTATTTGTAGGAGTAAGGGGTAGGCAAACTGTCAGTGGAAATCAGAATAAATGAAAACACAATGGCAAAATAGCTGATTAATGTAAACATGAGTATCGCTGTGTCACATAGGATTGGTGAAGGACCATGGCAGTCACCTAGTCCAGTGTGGTCCAACTACAGGCCCACGGGCTGCATGTGGTCTGCCACAGAATTTCAGGGGTTCGCGGAAGCATTCAGGAAAAATCTTCAAATCTGAAATTTGTTGAAAAGCATGTAAGGTTCCATTTGTCTCACTGAATTGATTGCTATGGATAATGTGCATTTGCACAAGAACAATGAATAATAACTTTTCTGTGTGCCATTTTATTTTATTTATTTCGTGATCAAATTAGACGGTATAGCCTGCTGCTAACCCTTTGTGGGGGCACTGAAAAAAACACAGATTATCCAGATAGGTGCTTGAAGAGCACATCTGGCTCAATGAAGTTAGTACCAACAAATAAATCTGTATATCTATCCACTAAACACAGCCATCTCAAAGTGGTCCGCGAGCCAAATCAGTTGCCCATCCTTGCAATTTAGGTAATTTTAGTTAGAACAAGCATAACACCTTTTAATAAAAATGTGCAATATTAACGGTGTTATAAACTGCCACACAGCTTCTGGAAGTTAGTCAGCAAAATGTGTGAGAGTACATTCACTATGATGAAGCAATCAATTCTGAAAACAGCGAACGGGAGGCGAAACAGTCTATGATAGTATCAGAGAAGCCTCTGCTACGGCCATCCCACCAATACAGATTTGTAATAAATTTCTATTTGCTATTGTTTCAATGACCCACTCACATTCAATGAGGCATTTACATGTCTTCCCTTTTTTAGTTTTAACTGCTGTGAATCTATTGTTTTATACGCTACATCACTTTATTGGAAGTGGCCCTTGAGTTGTTGCGTTTTTGTAAAATGGCCCGTAGGTCAGAAGTAGTTGGACAACGCTGATCTAGTCAACCAACCCTGTAGTGTAGTGTTTTAAGAAGAACTAAACTATAATCAGTAAGTATATATATAATATCCATGGACAGCTTTTGTAGCTATGCAATCACACTATTAGCATTGAGTATGTGTCAGATGAGATATCACTGCAGGCCTAAGCATTAAATGCATGGCATGCCATTGTAAAGCAAGATTTTTCATGAGGAACCATTAGGCTTTCTAGAAAGGTTTACTGGATTGCTGGAAAAGTTTACTGGGAACCATTACATTTATTATCTTAACATGAAAGGTAAGTTGCAACTAATTCTTCGCATACAAGCATTGCTTTGCATGGCAGTACATTTTCAGGAGGCTATAGAAATGCCATTTAAACAAATGTGATTTTCATCTGTGAAAACAAATTTATGTTTTCAGCATGGTAATCGGTTTACTTTCTCCTAAGCTTTGCAGGTTAAAATTGTGCTTTACTTTGCCATTCATCACTGCTTATTATGAGGGCAAAATATAAGAAATCAAAAGTTTTCAGCTATTTTGAGAAAGCCAATGCTGAATTTCTTGTTCAAAGTCATGCCATTTCTGTAAGCAAACAGCTTTTAAACACATCCTGTCATTTGTGGTAATGCAAATTTGTGCACGTTAGAAAGAACACATCAGAGAAGCATAATCAACGATGAATTGTGTTTTGTGCTCTTTGCATGGATTGTCTAGGCCTGGGGTCACCAACACGGTGCCCGCGGGCACCAGGGTCACCTGTAAGCACTACGTTGGTTGCCCGCAGGTTGTTTTGAAAATAGCATTAAGATGATGAATATCATCACATATATTAACATAATATGCAAATTGAACAAAATTTTTATTTCAGAAGTGTGCATCAAACTGGTAGCCCTTCGCGTTACTCGGTACCCAAGAAGTAGCTCTCAGTTACATAAAGGTTGGTGACTCCTGGTCTAAGCAGATCTGTTAGCTGGCATCACCAAGACTGCAACAGGCGAAGCATGCAACAAGTGCAAAACACTTGGCCGAGTGGAACTGGGCTGTGTCAAAATGCTCAGACACAAATACAGTTTTCCAAGCAGACGTTTTCTTGATTGTGGTCATATTAATAACAAAAAGTCACCAGGCATTAATGGGTGATTGCATGCAAATGTCAACCACGGACTATTTTTTGAAACTAAGTTTAGACATATTTCATTAGTAAATACAGTAAACCTCGCTTAATCCGGATTCAGTTTGACCCATGATTTTATCCGGTTTAGACAAAGATCCGGATTAACGGAAGATGGTTGTTTTTAGCCTGACGTCATCTCAATACTGCAATATTGTTGAAAAATCACTGAAATTGAACACATTTACAACCCAACAGCAAACTTTTACTGAAGCAAAACGAATTTATTGTTGTACTGTATTTACCATGGTACATCAGACTAGTAACAGCTATATTCAGGCAGTTATGAACAATCTTACGTTCATAATTTAAGATTATTTGACTGCGAAGAAATCTGGGATTTTTGACAGACACAGTGATTTCTACGACTGGTCCATGAACAGCTTTTCTATTTCGAAGGCAATGCCAATGTCCTGACATTATACTGTATACACTACACTCATTGATATTTGATAATGCTCTACACACGCACACTCAACACTGATCAATAGACTGAAACTGTGGTGCGGCAGCATGATAATCAGCGTGTTATGCTATGCCTGTGTGTGACGTAATAATCTTTCCTACCATAAGTCTAACGTTGCATGCAGTTGCGGCCATTGTTTTCATAATTCTAAACGTTCGTTGGTGATTGAGAGCACGCTTGTGTTATGTCCGAAAGCTGCCGAATCTTTCCTAGAGACCAGTCAATGCACTTACAACACAACAGCATGAAAGTTCAGAAAAATACAGATTACAAGATGAAAAAACAGCTGATTTTATCTGGTATTGGCAAGGAACCAGATTAAAAAATCTGGATAAACTGAAGATTTTTACAAAGAATAATGTTAGAAATCATTTGTGCCATCAGTTTTATCCGGTTTTGGCGAAGATCCGGATTACTGAGGTTTACTGTACTAAAACCAGAAGATATGAAGTTTTTCTGTTTGTATGTGGAACATATTTTATGTGCAGCATCATCTAGTAGTGATATGTGGGCAATAATGGATAATGAATAAGTTTAAATGTGTTAAACATACACATTTTGTTTCTAAATTGTTTTGATGTTGGTAAAACTTTTTTACAATTACTAAGTGGTGCAGCATGGAATACAAGAGCTATATGTTGTGTTCTTCAGTGCTTGAAATTTCTATTTTGCATTTTACCTCCAAAATATGACACATGTTTTTGACAAATATTTATGTCACAAATGTCATGTTTTTAGCGTTTCTGCAAAGTTTTGCAAGTCACTTTTTCTTTATATATCAAATTACTGCATTGTTCAGACCATAAGGTGTACTTAAAATCATTTAATCTTCTCAAAAATTGAAAGTGCCTATTGTAATGCAGTGTGCCTAATGTATAAGGTTGTGTCTTCTTACCTAAAACCAATTTTATGTGGTAAAGGTGCTGTTTATTTAATTGCTAGTTACAGCGTAACTATTAGCACTGCACATGCTTGATTTCAAATGAAGACTGCGGTTATCCATGTGATGTTAGTTACATGATAGTTTTGTCCAACGGAGGCTTTCACATATGTTCGAAATCACAATTTTTTTGTATGCAGACTATCATGTTATGTAATAAACCAACAACAATTGCAGTGAGTAGCTAGCACGTACCTTTATTTTGAAGCTCAGATCATATCAATCCATGAAGCTCCTGTGCACAGAGCTATATGTATTATTCCACAAGGCTCCTGACTACATTGACACACACTGAATCAAACACGCATATAGCTTTCAATTTATTCGTGTCTAGCAGATTAGGCATGTGTGACAGATTAAACTTCCACATATGTAATCCACCAAATTGAATAAACCGAAAGCTGTGTTTGTCACTGAAACCTGTGTTTGATTCGATGTGGGCCAACATAGTCAGGAGCCTTACAGAGTAATACATAAAGGTGCATCAAATGTGCCTGATGTATGAAAATAGAACAGTTAGCATTCAGTCATTGATACTAATCCAGCGAGCTTTAGTTATAGCGCAAAAGTTACACTGTCATTAAATTATCTTTACTGAACATACTTATCCCATATTTTTTCCTACTATCTACATTTTTCACATAAACAATTAAAAAAAAATTAGTCATATACATCACGCTCTGTGATGTTTGGCATGACATGTATGACGCCATCTTTATTTCATGTTTAAGTGCACAATAAATTGCAAGAAATAAAATTAGTTCTGCATCTGTGAAGTACATTCAGTATTTACATAGTAGCTTGCCCTACTTCCTACATTCCTGTGCATGACTAATATGTCCTTGCATATATTAACAAACCATAAGGCATCTAGCTTTAAATTGTTGTGGGAGACAATCAAGCAACAAACGTGCAATTTCATAACAAAACCCATGTGTTGTTAGATCATGGCTGGAATGTTCACCACACGCAGTGCTCATTGGTAAGACTCCTATGGCTGACAAAATCTTAATTAGAAAACAAAGCAATAACTGCATTAATACTGGATTACCATCTATAGAAGCTACATTTGCATGGCACATTTTGGTTTTTTTCAGATGCTACTTTCAATCAAACGCTTGCTACACGACAAAGCAAGCAACAAAGCAACAACACAATTACACTTGCTAGTCAGCAATAACTTTGATAGCCGGTATGAAGTGACAACAATAAGATTATACAGTAACATTAGATTTGGATGTTTTATGGATTTCAATATTAAAATTAGTTTCAGGGATTAGCAACTTATGTCCAATGGGCCAGATGCAGCCCATAAGGAAAACCACCTAGTTTGCAGCACCTTTGCAAATTGTAGTAACTGTATGGCCCGGACAGTAGCATTATATTTTATGAATTCGCACTCCTTGCAACTTCTTGTATAGCATATTTAATGCAAACTACTNATGAGAAACCGCAAAACTGCAGTGCCATGTATAAATGTACTGTTTGTCATATTTTAGGCTTTCGTTATGAACTGTGAAAGTCAGCAGTTAATCTGATTAAATTCCTNCAAATTCCTGAATGTTATAACCATCACAAACAGCAAAATGAACTGGTGGAAAATTAGTACAGCCCGCCATATCTTGCAGTTTATTTTTGGCCCGCCACTATGGAAATTGTGTTGACCCCTGCTTTAGTCTATCGCAAAGTCTTGGGAAGCTGCACGAAAATCTTTGTTTATTCTATTGTCGGCTGGGAAAGCTTATGAAAGCGACAAACTTCTCACCACATCCTATGGCTTCTTTCGCTGTACTTCGACATTCAGTTTCACTCCTGGAGTGGCATATCCCGGAGCTCTTCTCAGCTTCGCTTGTGTTTTTAGCTGTTGGTTTCAGCTTTCTGGGTCCATGTTACTTCATGTAGCCTAGTACTTAGAATGGTTATCAGCATGGTTTTGCAATAGCCTATTTATTCCGTGTTTTTTCTTAGTAGTTTTGTATTGCTATGTTTGAACTAGCTGTGTGACCGTAATTGAACCATATTGTAGTGTCCCATTGCATTTACTGTAGGCTATAGAGTCCTGCATGGGTTGAAAATTTTTGTCTGCTCCTGCCCCGCAAAATTTAAACTCACCCCGTCCCACACCCGCATAAATTAGAAAAATCTTTCTTGCTCCCACTCCGCACCTGCACACTTCTAACCTGCACCTATCCCGTCCTGCAGGACATCCCAACTCGCACCTGCCCCGTCCCACACTTTTTCAGTCTCAAACCTGCACCTGTCTGAGAACTACTAAAAACTCATAACTAGGGCAAGTTTTTTTGCATAAAAATCGTGAGAAATATGCATTCATTTTTAACAAAAGTTGCAGTAAAAACTGTCATTTACGCACAAGCATTTTAAACGACTGTGATTGACTCAATGATTTTTTTATATATAATGCTAAATATTTCCAAACATTATCTAGCGAGAAATGGCGATCATTTGCCAGCAGTTTGCATAACATGCTAAAATTTCGCTTCACACTGCATGAAGTTTCTTGGCCATTTGACAAACTGGCCTACAGTTCTGGACTGATGTTTGGCCTGGTCATTTCTGCAATTGCTCTTACTTATGTCACTATTCAGTTAAAATCGTTTATCAAAGAGAGCATAACTATACTGAAATAGTTCCGAAGCATATTTTTTTAAACAACACTTGTACAATTTGCGCAATTGGCATACTTGATAAAAGTTGCATATAAAAAAGGAAAAGATTGCAATATAAAATTCCTGAAACCAGCTGAAAACATCCTACTACATAAATTCTGTGTATTTCAGAAGCTGTAAAAAAAGTGGCAAAAACTTGCCCTACTCATAACGCCTGAGTCTAACAAACAACAAAATCAAGCCGGTCATTCTTTTCATTGGCAATCAAACTAAAACTTTCCCACAGATCTGATCTTTCGCAGACAACAGATTTGAGGTGATAAAAAACACGTTTCAGTCCAGTTGTGAATTGCTGTGCGTTAAGCGTTATCTCATCCATGTAGAAGGGCTGGTAGACTGAATTATTCCTCATCAAGTATGACGGTAGCATTGGGAAATTGTTACTTACCCACCACATAGCAAGATCCTGAGCTAATGTTTGGCAAAAATGGGTTGTTATATCATAGTGACAATGTGAAATGAGGAGGGTTCAGGGTAGGCTAGAGAGTGCAGGTAAAGGACTGCACTACAGCCTAGGAAAGTTGTTCAAACTGAACGGGAACAGGATTGAGTGTATCCTGTAGGAGGATGTTTGCGTTTGTGTTCACTAGCTAGCGAACCACTGCAGGTCGCTTTTGTGGGGGTAATGTGTGTTTAGAGCAGTGGTTCCCAAACTTATTCGAGCCGTCACCCAAATCATCAACGTAGCGATTAAGTCTTCTTGCCCTAAATATTTCGCAGTGATGAAGGAGTGCATAATAGGCTAATAAGCTACTGTTATGTGGGTGACAAAAACGTTCAACATTTGTCAGAAAAAAATTGTTTGGTAAAGAATGTGATGAATACCGTTGTCCACATGGACAACAGGGAATTTACTGTAACACAATAAGGAGTGAGGAGAATAGGCAGGAGTGGTGCTGTAATATCCACATGCCAGGTTTGGTAAAGAACGTGATGAATACTGTCTTTGCAGTATATCAAAATATCAATATGATTTATGTTCAATTATATAAAATACGGTGCATATGACTTGAAGTGCTCCATGGTACATGATCCTAAACAAATTTGATGCTTCCACTGACTGATCTACAATATCTTCCGGTTTTTTATGCACAAACTACATGGACATGAGATCACAAGCAACAAAGGAATGGATGAACGAAGGGTACTTGGAACATCAACATGCCCAGTCATCAAAACAAGAAGATTACAATAGCTGTAGAGTATATGTTTTCATGGTAAATACATTAGCTTGTTGTGATACTACATTTCTTAGTTTGAATTTGGTGCAAGAATCATACTGTGCATTGCATGTTCATGTTCATGTTGTAATGTTTGCATGAGGTGAACTGTGAATGAGAACTGTGCAGAGTCTGAACTTTTTCAAATGTATTCAGGCTGCAATTAGTCCACACACACCTCAGCATGGACATTTTGCCACGACCAAAACGCTGTAATGAACAAGCTTTCTCCAAGCAGTGTCCCATAGTTTCTTGTATTTTGTTTTTTTTCTTTGTTAAAAAATGTTTGCATCTTGTATTTTATTTTGTGTGTTCAATATTTACTGAGGTAGTTCTCTGTTGGTCAAAGTCTTTGTTATTTTATGTAGAGAAGTCAACAACTTCGTCATTGTTTACTGTTTTCATACGCAAGCTCACATTATGGTGCTTTTGCGTACAATACAGAAGCAATTGTCGGGGCAACCCTAATTGTAGGGAAAACAGGACGTAGGGAAATAGGGAAGTGTTTCCCCACATAATTTTCTTCCCTCCGTTTAGTGTCTACACTAAAGGTAGAGAAATAGGGAACTCCACACTAAATGTAGGGAAATAGGGAAAGCAAGGTTGAGACTTTCCCTACGTTCAGGTTCAGTACTTAATGTAGGGAAATAGGGAAAGCAAGGCGAAGACTTTCCCTACGTTTAGAGCCAGCATTAAGTGCAAGGAAATAGGGAAAGCGGGGCGAATACTTTCCTTGCGTTGAGGTTCAGTACCAAATGTAGGGAAATAGGGAATGCAAGGCGAAGACCTTTCCTACATTTAGGGCTGGCACTAAATGTAGGGAAAGCAAGGTGAAGACTTTCCCTACGTTTAGAGCCACCATTAAGTGCAGGGAAGTAGGGAAGGCGGGGCGAAGACTTTCCCTACGTTTAGAGCCAGCACTAAATGTAGGGAAACAGGGAAGGCGGGCGAAGACT
>JGI24159J19872_10000849_pt1 | contig 30671 bp, 18 predicted proteins | sample Ectturendosymbi4_FD_19872 | JGI IMG/M metagenome (IMG submission 19872)
TTTGAAACAAATGAATTCCATCACTGCGGGCCCCCTTGCAGCGGAGGCCCCGGGGCAATTGCCCCCGTTGCCCCCCCTTAATCCGGCCCTGGTCGTGACAACGAGCAACAGCGGCTGCAGGGGAATCATAAATGGGCTTGGCTGGAAATTGCCGATGTCACGTGTTCAGAAAAAAAGTAATCTTATTTGGTGTTCCCATCATACCCCTACTGCCAGACCCTTATCGAACAAATCCGTTGTCTGAGCAGAGTTTAACAATTATTATTGAAAATCAACCACAAACCATAATTTTCTCTTCTTTCACCATAACATTTAACGCAAATATTTCAGTGGCAGCTGCCACCTTGTTTGCGGATTCAATCTCATAAGATATTTAATTCATAAAAAACGGCATTCCATACGAATCAGTTCCTAGATTAAAAGTTTTTTGTTTTTATGAACTAATAGAATTCTACCTTGTCAGGAACGCTCTGCTGATCAAGTAAATCTTCCAGCAAAAGGTCCTTGAACATCGCCGATGACGTTGCAGNAGATTGTTCGTGGCTGTTGGCTGCTTGTTGCTGGACTGAGGCCATGCTGCTATTCGCTAGCTCAGTGCGTTGCACTCCCAAATCTGGTATTTCGGAGACAGTGCAGTACTGAATACAAAGTAGGGCTTCCTGCAAGTTCCTATCTGCAGAAAATTAAAGACTGTGTTCAGTGTCTGTCATACCTTTGAAATGTTTATCACCGGCTCGGATGCATTGTGGAAAATAATTCTAAGACCTTTGGAAAAAGACTTGGAAGTCGCAAAAAGTCTTATGAGATACAATGATGCAACAACCGGTGATAAATCAAAACAACAACATAGGATAAACTTAATAATGAATTCTGAATAATATACTTGTCACAACAAAGACAATTTAGTTTGTACACGTCACCTGAGCAGTTTTTATAAACTAGGTTTTGACTGTTTCAATATGATTTCATTTACATCATTGGTTGTTGGGTTAATTTTTCCTGTAAGACCCGAACCGCTGAAAATGATAGACAAATTTATTATTTCGTGACTTCGTATTCCAAAGTCGGGGGACTGCAACCATAGTGGTCATACCATTGGTGCCACTTTATTGCTAAAACTATTGAATTAAGTCGTGCAGCTGTTTTAAGAACGGGATGTCAGCTAAAATCTGAGCTTCTTTGAAATTCCAAGTATAAAAATATAATGCATCAGAGCCTTTATATTCCGATAGGCTTAAAAACGTTTCACGAAGTAATAAACCAAATACCTCGTTTACGCACTGAAAAGATATTCTACAATTGGATAATGTAAAGCTGGTCGCAATTTTCAAAAAATGCTAGAGCACAAATAAGTTCAAACATCTGTACATGCGAACGTTTTTCGTATCAAACCAAGCTTGGTTCGCTTTTAGAAGCTTCGTAACGACATTGTTAAGCAAATCAGCTTCTCAACAAATTTTTTATCTTTCTTAACCTGCGTAGTGTTTGTTCAAGGGTTTCACATCCTCCTTTTCAAATCGCACGCATGAGCGTCCAACTGCATCATGATTTTGAGTTACTACAAGTTGGACTTGTGCGAAGAATCAACAACTTAATTTGCCGCGACACACTAATCCTTGTTTCAAAAATAAACTGCTAACGGGTACGTTGACTTTAGAACATTTTGCGATTTGATCGCAAAATGGATGATGCTAGGTCATGACAAGGCCTTGAAACATAATATGTCATAAGATGACTGTGAAAAAAAACTAAACATCATGTTGTGAATGATTTCACGGAGGAGAACCATGACTTAAATTCACAGAGTAGCTTTTTCAGAATGTTCCGTTTTGCTTGGAAGCAACTTCACTCACAGTCTGCAGCCTTCGTTGTCTACCACAAGTGAACTGCTCCTTTATATTTCAAGCATGATTGTGTCACATGTCAGTTACCCTAACAACACATTGACAGTGATAAATCTTTAGAGGGAATATTTTTATGAAATTTGAATTGAAGGCCAATGAGAATTATCTCGGCCAAGAACGCAACCAGGAAGTCTCATCTGCTTTTTGTTTTTTTGCCAACAAATTCTCGATATCCTTTTTGAGCTTTCACTTCCAAACCAAAGAGTTCTATGTGAAATCAGAGTGAAGCTCACGCTGCATTACGTTGATACCTTTTCAAAGAAGTTTTGCTTTGACGTAACACAGCTCGCGACTTGGGGAAAAAATACAATCTAAATCCCAAATGAACAACGAGAAACATAATTGAAAATAAAACAGATCAAGCAGAAAACAGTCCATCCGAAAACCGAAACCCTTTCTGGATTGCTCAGATTTGAAGTGGTGGCCTGCGTGTAAACACTGCACTCCCTGTCAAGCTTGTACGTTCGGTGCTTACACTTTCAAACATGAGAGCAGCTGCCAACACAACTGATCTTCATTTTCTGTAGCTTCTGGAAAAACTGACCTGCTCAGCGTCCATAGTCACATCACTTTTATCTCAAACGTGTTATTGCTAAAAGTTTACAGTACCTTGATATTATTACCAACAGTCGATCAGGATATGAAACTATCACAAAAATGAAAAACTCGCGATCGTTGATTAATATGGTAAGAAAACGATTGTTAAGCATTTATGAATAATTCACTCAAAAACAGATTTCAAACTTCATTCTGTGCAAATTGCCGTCACGTGACCCCTTCCATGCCGCCGACGCCACGACGTTGTTCGCAATGTTAGCTTTTGAAGCAACCGACTGAGATGCCATTGGCGAAATAACCTGGTACCTTACAAGCACTGGCATTAGTAAGGTCGTGGTTTCGCACCATATCACACATTTTTGCAGCAGTGGCGTAGCCATCCCAAAAATTTGGGGTTGGCCAAAAAATTTTGGGGGGCCAAAATGTTTGATTTTAGGCGAATAACACCATTTTGTTTGGTAAAATGCCACTGAAACGGCAAAATGACTACATTTTCTAAAAATTTGGGGGAGGCATGGCCCCTTTGCCCCCCCCTGGCTACGCCTATGTTGTTCAGTAGCTCTTTGGGCGTAGATATTAAAAATACAACTTCACTATACTGTAGATCAGGGGTCGGAAACCTTTTGCTAACTGCGTGCCGACTTTACAAACCATTCACTGTGCTAACAAACGTATTTTCATACAAGCCAAGGCCAGTATTCCTTCTGATGGAATACAAAATGGATATGTGAAACGTGAAGCTTCCGCGTGCCATTAGAAATCGCTTGGCGTGCCAAGTGGCATACGTGCCATAGGTTGCCGACCCCTGCTGTAGATCAATGTAATCCTGATGACTTTTTTAATACTTTTGCCTGAAGAATGTATTGGCTGTTTGATTGCTACATTATCGAGTAGCCAATTTTAAATCTGCAACTGTTCACAATTATTGCGTGCGTGTTCACATTGCTCAATCGATCAGCTTTTCTGTTCGTGTGCCTTTAATAAAGAAATTGCTTTAACTTCATCCTCATCACTAATGCCTAACGTAAAGCGTGCAACACTTAATAAGGCTACCTTGCGAATTGGTTACGTGTTAGTGATAGGCAGTTGGTTTCACCAGCATATTACTTTAAGCGCGAATCCTTTTGCTGTCCCCTTTTCAATGCGAACAAGCATCTGGCCCTTTCGTAACGTGATCCTAATTCATTCGAAATTTGATCTTTCAGCTACACTATCTGGCTGTCTCCAATTCCACTGTGTCTGTTTTTAATCGCACTTTTGTCACCCGCTTGGCTCTACGGACGTTTCATGCTTCGAAGACAATGTCAGCAAACGGTAAACTCGGTCACACCGACAACATCTGCTTTGGACCGTCGCATCGTAGGTATTTGTATTCGAAATGTTCCGCACTACTTAGCGCGAATTATTTACCCATTCTAGGCCAGTGTTCTTAACCTGGGGACATGGCTCTGGTGGATCATAGCGCGGTGTAAGAAGGTGTTTCCACGGTGTAAGAAGAAAAACATATTAGCATACAGTTATCTAGACATTTAATTATCATACCGTGGAGCTGCACTGATTTTGTGTTCGGCAGAAGATTTTCACTGAATTGCAAACAAGAATAAATTCGCTACTTTATAATAATGTGTTTGTTATGCATCTAAAAGCATAGCCTATGCCACCGAGGAAGTGAGCCACGCAATTTTTATCACACGTTATCTGGGCCATATAGGTAAAAAGATTGAGAATCACTGTTCTAGGGGAACAATTAAAAAACGTAGAACATGTGGTTTTGCGGGACCCAGTTAGAGAAGTGATGGGGATACTTAATTTACAGATGCAAACATCTATATACAGTATGTTTATATTTCGTGCAGTATACCTTTTAGTTAAAGACTATGTGTCTTTAAGACTATGTGTCTTTAACTAAAATGAAGTATATGTACTAGATATACTTGGCTATAACAATTAATTTGATTATCTACTCTCCGTAACGTAAAAATGATACAGTGTTAAGATCACGTTTCAGTAGTGGTCTATTTCTTTTAGAATATTTAAAAGGCTTCAAATGTGTGCTCTGACTCCACTGGCGCGGGGCCCCTCAAAGCGAGGGACACATTTAGATAAAGATATTTCAAATAGGCTTAAACAGCTCTGGTTAAGAAGTGTTGCTCGCAACCTACATCGCTGTCTGCAAACTTGGTCTTGCTGTTGGGTTGGGCTTCTTCCTATTAAACGTGCATAGTATTATTCCTTACCTTCGTCAGTTATCAACAGACGTCTCTTTTGAAAACTGCACTACCAAACCTTTAATGTTCAGAAATGATTACAATTTACAACGGTAATTTAATTGCACTGAACAACTTTAAATCAGTGCAGCCGTTGCCAAATTCTGCAATTGTTTTGGCTAACGTCCCTTTCAATAAAAGCCTCCAACCCAATCATAAGTAAACTTTGACTCCGGTGGGGGAAATGGTCTTGGATGGGGTGGAAGGCATTGGTGTCCGCAGAAATTTTTCTAGTGGGGGCAATGTCGACATTTTGCTTATCCTTTTCAGGTTGCAATGCAAATAAACGCTCATAAAACGCTTTACTGTTTCTGCACTGCAAAGAAAATGCCCCATGAAAGCACGCAGTGCATTCGCATCTGTTTTGTTTCGGTCACAGACCGAAATATTTTTGAAATGACCGAAAAAACTAAGTAATTTCTGTCAAAACGTCTGAAAATATAGGGAAATAAACAGTGTTACGGTGAGTTTTAATACAACTGTGAGACAAATGACCGAAATGTCTCAGCAAAAAAAATGACCGAAATGTGTCAGCGAAAAAAAAACAGATCGCGTCTATTTCAAAATCTTATTCAAGTTGAGGTGTATACGAGTTTGCCACAAAAGTTTACTTTCTGTCATCCATCACAGATTTTTCTGAATTGGAGCATAAATAGCATTATCATTGTGAACTTTATACAGCTGGGTATGAACTGGACTTGAACTGTCAACAACTACATATGCGGTCCTCTCATTGAGCTGTGCTAGTTGATCAGGACTCACTTCTCAACTCTTTTGACTGAATTGTATTCCTCACTTCGGTTATCAGATATGTTTTCCATTTCAAAAACTGCCTAATATCCATTTCTTCGAGACTTCTCTACAAATACGTCACTTAAGAATAATCAAAGGCTAGATCAGCATGAACGGTGAAAAAACAAGAAAGACATTCTCGCAAAATTGTTTCAAACCCTTTAACGCGGCCACTATAGTGGTCGGCACTCTTTTGGCCATAACTCGCCGGCCGCTGCAGCTAGAGAGGTGTTCAAGCCCTCTACGGATTCAGTAAGTTTTGTAGTTCCGAGTCAAAAAAATGTTTCAGTTTTGGGTTAGGGGTTCTCTTGGGGGGACGTCACAAGTGGGGGTGTTTTAGCGTTTTTATGGCCTACTTTACCCGGCCCTGGACGCCCAATGAATGGGCCCACATTTTGGCCCAAATATTTGTTAGAAACTAGGCTATCCTACGAATTTCAAGAGCCCTTGATTGGTTTTATAGCATATCTGGATCAAAAATTATGCCACAAAAACCAAAAAGTAGTCAAAATTCCTACCCCTCCAAACACTAATCTGGGATGTAAAACACCCCATTTGTATATGGCCATAACTCGCCGTTAGAATAGGCTTGAGAGTTGTTCAAACCCTCTAAAAATTCGTTAAGACTAGTACTTTAGACTGGAAAAAGTTTTTTAAGCTTGAGATCACGGTTTTTTTGTTGATGTTTACACATTGAGAGGATGTTTATGCATATTTGTATACATTTGGATAATGACGTCACATCCGGGGAGTCGAACTATCCATCAGATTTTGTGACTCAAAGTTTTTTTGGATTCTAGGCTACAATACGAGTCTTTAGAGGGTTTGATGGACTTTCTAGCATATCTAGTTCAAAAGTTATGGCAAAATAAGCAGAAAATAATTATTGAAATCCCCATAAATCACTCAGCCATGTCCCCAATGATTTGGAGTCTTTTGGCCCTAACTTGGGCACCAGAAACGCTAGGAATCGATCTAGGCATCTACAGCTTCATATTCCAGCCTAGAATACAACCAAACTTTGAGCCACAATTTTGACCTTTTTCTGGGGGGATGATGTCATAAAAAACAACCAAAAAAGCCTAATCTACCCTTTTTCTAACCCCACCCACCGAAAACCCCGCACCCAAATCCAAAATGTTTGTTTTTTCAGTGCAAACTAGAAGACCAATTCTTTTGAAAGCTCGAATTGCTCTCTAGCATATTTTAGCGGAGAGTTATCGTGGATTATCGCCAGCTACAGTAGCCGCCAGTGGGAGACTCCTGCATTTTCTGATTTTGAAGGTAAAATATTGTTTGGGGCCATAACTTTGGTTCCAAACATGCTAGAAGGTCAATCAAGGGCTTTATCGACGCGGGTGATCATGCCGTTTCCAAACAAAGTTTGAGCCAAGATTTTGGACCATTGGATTGGCGTCCAGGGCCAGTCAAAATTGGTCGAAAATCCAAACACACCCCCACTTTGCGAGCTCCTCCCAGGCGAACCCCTCACCGAAATAAAAAAAAAAATTTTATCGAACCAAGAAGACCTGCCGCATCCGTAGAGGGTTTGAACAGCTCTCTAGCTATAGCGACTAGCGAGTTATAACCAAAAACGTGCCGGCCACTGCAATGGCCGGCGCGGGCGTTAAAGGGTTGACAAATGGACCTGTATCTGGACACGACTATCGGACAATGTAAGAAAATTAGAACACCACACATGCTTGCAAAAACACTCTGCACTCGTTCAAAAATCAAAACTAAGCCTGAACGAGGAAGACGTAAGCCTTTCATGGAGATAATTTAACAAGCCACGTAGTTTTATACAGTGTGACAAAAAGCCTGCATAAGCGTAACTTGATCAAGCAATTCACTCATGCACATTGGTCACACTCACAATCTCACACTAACGGTGGATTTTTCCATCTTGTGAAAGCATTGCTACACATTCACTTATGCTTCTTTTCACACAGTATAAAACTATGTGTCCTACGCTAGCAGCAGTCACTTTGTCGCTGCATTACCTGCCAAAGATACCTGCGTTCAACAGTCACATGCGGAAAAATGCCTAACTATCGTAACGTGAAGCGAACCTTTGAAGATTCGTTGCCATGTTATTGCTACGCAACAAAGATTAACATTAGAACTACCGCTCGCAAGGTTTGCAACCATTCGTCTGCAGGCAAATGAGCGGAAAGTGAACTACAAGCTCATCATTGCACAGGGGCGGGTCCAGCCAGTAAGGTTGGGGGGGGCGGTTTTTGTAATATTTGGTAGAAAAATCTCATAACGGCTTCGCTACTGCAAGAAGGATGAACTAGGCCCAATACTTCACAACACTGCTGTGACAAAACACTCGACGACAAAATGACCATATGTCACGAATGCTGTTTTCCGAATTGTAAAAAATCACAGTGAATAAAGTTACTTTCGTGATCGCCCTGCATCCACCCCTGTCACTGCATGACATCAGAACAGTGAACAGGACATCAGAATCAGTGTGAGTACCATACCGGCATAGAAAGCCTTATTGCAAGAATTAGCTCAAAGATTTGGATTTAAGCTGCTGACTTCAGATTTTCAAGAAATGTTTGATTTTTAATCCCAATTACCAAGTGGGAAATACCTGTTTTGCCCACCCTCTGCGGACGTCCGTGGAGGAAGTTGCAGGGGAAAGTGTCCCCCAAGTAAGTGTTTCAAAAATTCGGATCATATGACGAACACAGGGGTACTTAGCAACCTGGATTTGACCGAGACTTTTGAGTAAACATTTTATCGATTTGCTCTCCTCAAAGTCACATCTTGCAGTTTTTTACGTTACGAGTCTGGGGCTTACCGATCACAAAAACAGAAAACTTTTGAAACTGCTTTCAAAAATTATTTTTAATCAACAATTTGCCGCCCCCAAGAAAGTACCGCCCGGGTCCCTGGTCGCCCCTTGCTACGCCACTGTGTGAGAGTACGTTCATTTTCTACGATGAGGCAAGTAAAATCTACAGTAAAAACAGAAATTGAATGGCATACGAAATATTGGACGATAGTCTCCGACTTGCTGCCATTAACACTAGTATTTCTGAAGGAACGAAAGTGTCAGAGAAGCCTCGACTACAGGGTACAGGCACCCCACAGATAGAGATTTATAACAAATTGCTATTGTGCTATAATTTCAATGACGCGCTCACGTATCTTCCTTTTTTTATTTTTCGATATTGTGAATCTGTTGTTTTATACATCATTTATTGGAAATGGCTCGCAAGTTGTCACGTTTTTGTAAAATGGCCCGTAGGTATAAAGCAGTTGGCCCACGCTAGATTAAGCTATTCACTCAGACACATTGGTCACACCCAGTCTCACACTTGCAATGGATATTTCAAAGTTGTGGTTGCATTGCTATAGGTTCACTCTGGCTTCTTTTCACACAGTATAAAATTACGTGACTTACTGCTATCAGCAGTCACTTTGTCGCTGCACTATCTGCCATGATCTCTGCGTTCAACAGCAATCAGCAGCATGCGGTGCAACGCCTACTATCGTAAATTGAAGTGAACGATTGTATTGTTACGCAATGAAGACCGACAGAAGAAGAATCCGCTCCCAAGTTCGGCCACACAATGGAGCAGACATAAGTGAATTGCAAGCTTCCTACTACATGACACCAGTACCGTGAACCTGGCTCTTGTGCAGTGTGAGTGTCTTTCCGGAAAATAAACTGTTATTGCAAGAATGAAATCAATTAATCGAAATTGAGCTATTCATGTTTTCTAGAAAATTTTGGTTCTTAGTCTCAATATCCAGGCATGCTATATATATCTTAGTCTCAATATCCAACGGGCAAATGCCCGTTTATCCCCCCGTGCTGTTGGGGTTGGCAAACTCGTGGGCCTCTTTGCCCGGTTTCATGCGGCTCTTGATTAATTACCAGATGTACCACTAAAAAACGTGCATAACAATCAATGGCTTGTAAAGTTCTGTCATTGTCATAATGGTGTGTGATATTTACAATAAGTCAGGCTGAGCAAAGGCACAGTATTTGTGTGGGTGAGGAACAGATGTGGTGATGTTCATGTATGCCCATGAATATGATGTGGCTCTTTGTGGTGATACAATAAGAAATGTGGCTCTTGGTCTCTGAGTGGTTGGTTGGCCACCCCTAGCATATACTAACTCCATTTTACCTGCTGCTTTGTTATCTTGAATTTAATTTATTTGTTTGTGAGCAGACACGAAGTCCATAGTATAAGCACACACACTCTGCATAACGCAGGTCGATAAAAACAGACACAACAGTGGAGCTGGCGTAAACAGAATTACAGACACTTTTCGCAACTGCGTTGAAGGCGCAACCACAGGGTTGCAGACACTTTGTCTTTGTAATTTGTATAGAACAGCAACGCGATAAAGGTGGCAGATTGCTCACAATGCTTGGTACAGTCTAACAGTCGTGATGCTGTTACGAAATCAGAAGTGTTAGGTCTCAACTCGACTGCAGATTGCACTCTTCGTTTTTTTCGTCACAACAGCTGTTTGAGTTTCGAGATGAAGCTTAAAACTCTATGACATTATGCATAATTAGTAGTTCCACAAAACACAAAAGGAAAACGAAGTAATGGCATGTGTAAGTACAGAACTGACAAACACAACAGTTGGTATTTGACTAAGGCATTCGGTACATTGACGTTCTCAGATCGAAACCATTTCAAATGCTGATGTTCCATCCTGAAGTCAGGACCACCAAACTGTTTAGGAGCAATCGTGTGGTCGACCTCAGGTGCTCGGATTCGCGGAAGCTCGCGTTAATGAATCGTAATTAAATTCAAACCAATGAAAAATTCGAAAGAAAAAGATTAAAAAATGGTAAAGAATTGCAGGAGAGGATATCGCTTTTCTTAAGGTTCTTCTAAAAACAGGTACACTAAACCACACATGTCCGAGCAAACTCTAGCACTAGAGCTCGACCCTGTTCTTACAAGTAAAGCGGTCAAGGAAGTGTAAACTGCCCACAAAAAAGTATAGAATCCTGTGAAAGAAATTTAGATTGTGGTCTTTTTTTTATTATTAAGGAAGATACGCTTTGTTTTCGCCAACACCACTCTGCATGCAACTAATGCTTTATTCAGTTCAAACATATCTAGGCCCAGAAACCAAAATAAGCATTACTTTTATCCTCCTCAAAAGTCGTGCTGGTTGCATTTCATTTTTTATTTTGTTCTTTTGAGTCTCACCCCGGGATAGCTTTCAATTTAAAACTTTTCCTTCAGTTGAAGAATTGCCTTGCTGTTTTTTTAGAGTCCCATCGCCGTTTCCCTCAGAGTAGTTCTGATTTTCTGCTCCTTAAAATATATTTGGGCCAGCATGCCGTTTATCCATTTTTATTCAAAACGGTTTCAGACCACTTTGCTTATACCTAGTACGTCTATATGTGTGTTAGATCTATTTTTGCTGTTTGTCCGTGGTTGTGTCTTTGGCAGGATTATTGACTGTTTCAAAGGGTAATGCTTTTGTTTATGCACATATGCACTTCCAGTAAATTTTGTTTGTGTTTAAATCTGAGTTTAGGTTGGTAAACCATCCCGAAACCGGCGCCAACACCCCCGAATGACTCTCCCAAGAAGAGCGTGGGTCCAGCTTAACCGCCTCCGCATCGATGTCGGATGTTTCCACTGATGCTTGTACAAATGGGGCATGGCCTCCTCTGCGACCTGTGAGTGTGGCGCAGAAGAACAAACCGTCGACCATGCTGTCCTCCAATGTCCAATCCATCGACCTCCTCATAGACTGCATGGCCTGACGGTTCTAGACGATGAGACAATTGAATGGCTGCTAAACACCTGTCCCGAGATATAGTGCGGCCAAGCAATGGTTTGAACAACTGGCTCAAACGAAGAAGAAACCATGTACGAGCAGCTAAGCCACAGCAGAAACATTCAAAGACAGCTTTCTTGTATGTCCATACGAATGGCGCTTGGCAAAGCGTTGTTAGTCTCAGACACGCTAAATGATTTTCAACTACAACATGTTTTAACATTAGGACTTGTTCTAGTAAATAGAAAGGCATGCTATTGGTTGTTTCTCTTGTTCCTCTTCTGTACACATTTCACACGCCGGTTCCTGTTACCTAAACTATCTCAAATCAATAAGTTGCATAGCTTCGAATTTGAGCATACTTTGATTAGTTGTGGCTTTCCAACATCTATTCCGGGCGTGCAATTTAAATCCCTTTCTTACTGTGTCTTTTGTCGAACAGGCTGGTGAAATAAGTCCAAAATAATCAAACGTTGTAGAAATGTGTTCTAATTCACCTTTTCTTGAATTCCAATCACGGTAAATTTCAAAGGTACTGCGTGTTGATATACTTTGCATGAAGCGATGTATTGAATGTGCCCTGTAATTGCCAAGTAACCTTTGAAATATGCAGCTGAGGTATTAACATGTTTAAACCCTACAACACTGAAATGGGGTTAAGCCAACCCCGGTTTACAGGTCCCATACTATTTGTTTGTGTGAACAACCGCAGCAGCGCTCTCAACGCTTCAGTAGCTGCGGGTATTAGTTGGACTGCCGCGCTGGTGCAATTGCGTTCGTACTCCCGCGCTGTACTTTCCCGCTGTTGGGAAAAGTTTGTGATTTCGGGTTGAAACAACCCCGCTTTTTGGTGGATGCAGGGACCACGATTAAGGGGGGACAACTTTTGGATAGGGGGGGGAAATATCTTTTGTCCTCCCCAATGTTTTTTGTTAAAAATAATGTAGTTGTGCAAATTTCACGGTTACATTACTGTTGGAAACGTTTCCCCAGCATAAGACAGGTTATAAATACGGAAAATGACATTATCACTGGATTATCTGCAGACACAAAACACAGATTTACTATGTAAGCTGAATTGTCATGATTGTTGATAATCATGTTAGTGAATTTGAATAACCGAATCGGCGTGCGCATAAACTTCGATCAATCACAGATTCCTGCACTGGTCTGTAGCCTGCAATCAGAACACAGTTGTCGCCAGGTGTGTAGCCAGGTGGCAACGGGGGCAACATCGCCCCCAATTCCAAAGTTGTCAAGTTAATAAAATATTTGAAATATAAGCCAAAGAAATACTTCAGTGAAAATCAACAAATCTTCCACATGGAACCTATCATACTTCAGCTTTCAGTCGAATACAAATTTGTATCTGACCGTTTGTAATCAATGGCCGCAAGTAAAAACAGATGGAGTAACGTTTTTCGCAGCTGTTTTTGGCTCACCAGCTTGCTGTATCCCACCTAATGGTTATGTAAGCTTCATTTCAAGACCATCACAAATTTCACTTTAATTACCGTGTTACAAATATAACCTATCCTTCTTTCCAGCGTAGAGCGTAGCCTTAAATCAATTTGGTAGATTTTTGTTTTTGCACAGTTCTAAAACTACATGCGTGAATATGGCGGTGATATACATGTTACATGTCTTGAAGCTGAAGCCTTGACAAAGAAGAAGCTATTCAGTTTCAAACTCTTCTTCATTGCTCTGTAGTCACTGTCAACACTAGCATTAATTCTAGATATTTATTTGCAATGACATGTATTGTTACTGTTTAATCACAATTATGTGAAGCCTTAACGTTTTCATCAATGGTTTCCCTTTGCCTTGAAGGCGAGTAAAAATTAGTCTTGCCAAGATATTAGGCTCTGACCCACTGTTCATATGCTCGGTGTTTCAACTTTCATTTGACGTTAATTGCCACCCTATCCGACAGCAAATAATTTGAAATCATTTAACTGCAACGAGAAGAGTCAGCAGCAAAATCTAACGTAAGTAGCAAGATGCTTTTCATGTTGTAAGTGCCGAGGCAATTGACACTGCTATAACTTACAGATATTGAGATAACTTGTAAAATTTAGGGGCAAGCTCTCAGAAAGGGGCTCCAAATCATCACCATTGCGAAAGGTAGATGTGGATTTACGTGGATAAAGAGTTAGGTTTGTTTCGCATTTTAATTTATGAAGTAAATTCAAGAGCATAATATACATACGAAAGGAAAAAAAATTTGTAACGTTTTGCAGCTGGAAACTTAAAAGCTTCCTCCTTTGGCACATTTTTTTATAATTTTTGCTTTATTTTGAAAAACATATGACTTCTTCAGAGCTTCTTTAGATGTGGCTCTGTTCAAAGCTCTCAAGAGGGGGGCATAGTATCTCTGAAAACGAGGAGCCCGAGGCGACTGCCTCGTCATCCTTTCCTAATAACCATCCATGAGCTTGCAATCTGTCTTGTTGGGAAAGCGCATGTGACTAAAATGAAACCAAATTTTTTCCCATTAGGGCTTCAAATTCCGCAGAAAAGTTATTGTATTTTCCAGAAGCCCGTGATTTGTACAAATTCAATTACGTGCAGTGCTAAGCTATCTTTACATGCAGCTGACCGAGATCAATAAGTTTTGTAATATTGTGGTTGCAATTATGTTTACAGTTAAGTTACATTTTATATTTCAATGAAGTCAGTTAACTTTTGCAAAGTCTCATTAAACAATTTAAACGTATTAAATTTAAATAGCTACAAAGGCTTTTCGGAACAAGTTGAACATAGCCAAAAGATCTTCCGGATTATCAAAAACCCAAACATTTTTCTAACGCGTTGAAAGACTCCAGCGGTTACCTCTATCAACTACATACGTGAAAATTTAGAAATTTTTCACTCAAAAATTATATGAGAAGGGATCCACTTCTTATATGCGCGAAAGTTTTGTAGAAGGCCTACTTCGGAAGTCAGTGCTTCAGAGCAAAGTCTCTGCTCGGCTTCGATTGAACGTGCTGTGTTGGTGTACATTCGAAGCGTGTAAATGTGTAAATACAGCAGGCTTATAAGAAGCGCAATCGTAATGACGGCCGTGATGACTTCTTTCTCAACTGCAATATTGGCTGCAAAAAGCATACTGCAGATCGTGCACTTACTGTATAGCATTGAGAGGTTTACTAGCGCTTTTGCAGGAATGGTTTATGAGTAAATGGTGGCATTGATCCGAAGTAGAAGCATGGAACTTCACTATCAAAACCTTCAAAACTTGTCAATTGAATGAAAGCAGACTTTTCATTTGTCGGCTTAAATCTGAACACAATTGTTCAGGAGAAAATGCCAGAAACATGCACGTTTCATGGATGATGCCTTAAAACCAAGGAGCATTTAAATTTTGAAACTCGGTTGTTTTTTTCAGCCCTATTAAAATTTCTGGCTACGCGCCTGGTTGCCAATGCTGGTAGTTACCAACAGATGTTGGGGTTTGTTTCTGATTTGATCTATGTGATCTTTTGGTTTTCAGTAGCAGTGCTTTTTATTGCAGAATCGACCAAATTTGAATAAGATTATCATCACAATTTTTGAGCATAATTATGTCTATTTAAGCCCAAATCCCAGAATTAATGAATTTTTATATTTTCATAGTAAATGCAGCGTTAAGTGGTAGATATCTTCATATAGCACCTACCACCACAATTGGCGTAGCACGGGGAGGCACTTGGTCATGGTCACCAAAACATATAAATTCCTTAATGTGTCCCATATTTTGCCAATTTTACGAAAAGGTCGTGCTACGACTGAGTTAACATAGTGATGTCATCGAAATGCAAACAATAAAGGTTCGTCCACCCAAAGTTTTTTAGCAAACTCGGTCCCTGGGCGGATGTGTGTGATTTTGTGGCATGCACCAGGTGATATTCTCCTGATGTTGCACGTGTAGTGCATGCGTTCAGCAGATATTTTCAATCAGAAGGCGGGAAGGTTTGAAAGTGACGCATTGCCAGTTGAAAGCGACTTATTCTTTTGTGATACATCGCAGCTTGAGTTGCCATCTCTGGGGCGTGCACTTCCACCAGGGAGCTCACTGGCAGACAGCAACGCACCTGTGTTACGCTGCTGTGAGTGTACAAGGAAGTCTGTTTTGCGTTCACTTCACAGTGTTCTGTGCTTGTTTGTTTTACGAACTGTCTTTATTTGATCTCCAACTGTTGTTTTTCTCTTGCTTCTGAATGTCAGCTGAGTCATACACATGCATTCATTCAGATAAAAATTGGCCATTTTTTGCATGCCTCCCATATAGTTTCCAGTGGCCTTAAAGGGATGTAATTCACTCAGGGCTTGTTTCAGACACCTCGGTACCAGCATGGAACAGGAGAAGTTCTTCAAGTCCAGCATAGTTTTTAAAAAAATATTTAGTTTACTCCTTTATATAATTTTCGTTATTTGTTTGTATTTTCCTTTTAATCAATAACATCAAAAAATTAAAATACAAAGTAACTTTTTTAGTGCGCAAACAACGTAATAAGAGTTACATTTTCTGTGTAGTTTTTGTCATCAACCTAAATTGAAAAATGCATTGTTTTTTTATCTTCAAAATGGTGTTTTGACCACCCCAGTTCAGATTTCCAGAGATTAAAAATCAAGTTTAGTTTACTAGTTCTATTTGCGCTTTGCCAACCTTTGATGCAATGATTCATTTCAATTATTTCAAACACCTCTGCGCTAATGCAATCTAACAGGCTTTTCACAATCGTTTGGGAGGTAGGTTACTGATAAGGGAGGGTCACGTCTGAAGTTCCCAGTAACCCTATTCCATCTCTTCTATGAGCTTGCTACGGCGTTCGGGCCTTAAAATAAGGAAAACGACGCTTATAGACCCTATAGCGCAGGGGTGGGCAATTAATTTGGCTCCGGGGACACTTTCCGAAGGCTATGTACAGCGGAGGGCCGTACCTGTTAATGGAAATTGAAGCAAATCTCGGTTTGAGGTAGCCTCAGCACTGACGTTTACTATCATGAGTAGGATATTTCAGAATAAACGATTTTCCTGAATGCTTCCACGGGCCACTGGAAACGCTGTGGCGGGCCACTTGTGGCCCGCGGGCCGATATTAGTCCACCCCTATCATAGTGTTTTGTGCAGATTTGCCAAAAATGAATATTTATTAAATTTCATCCGATTGTTTTGCGAGACTATGACAAAATCCATCTAAAACTTACGCATTTTAGTAAAATGTTTTCAGACGGTTCTCGGGCAGAAGTAAATTTAGAAAAGGGTGCATAAAATCTTGTTTTTGCTGGTTTCATGATAAATTACATGTGCATCGTGCTCTCCATTGAAGTATCGTTAAACAGTGGACGTTTTGCTGTGTGGTAACAATTAAAAATCGCCCCCTAATTGTCTTCCTGGCTTTGATGCTGACAGATGAATGAAATGATCTCCAAATTTCAGTATGGCAGCATTTCGAAGTGCTGCCTATGTTGCTCGAACAAAATTGGAACCGCTTTGCATTCAATGTTTTTTTCTAATCGCAGTTCACATTTGCAAAAACGAATAATTATACCTGGGGTGTTCATGAAACCATGCCTTTCGCAAAAATATGCAGTTGCCTAAATTCGTTCCTGCTAATGTTTCATGTGCACATATCTTTTGTGGTAACCTGAAATACTCTGGTGAAGATCGCGTGCACGCGTTATTTATCATTTGTTTCACACGAGTCATCCGACAAATCTTTAAGATTAAAATGCAAAAATCCTCTTCTTATTCCTTGAGTTAGTGCAAATCGACTGAAATATGTCAGTTGCCTAAAATTCCAAACGTAAGTCTTGAAAGATTTCAATATACAGAGTGTTTGGTTTTACGGTTTTATTTTTTGCAGCCAGGCCTAAGACATTGTAAGGTATAGCCTTTCATTTTAGTTCCCATGTGTTCGGTTTGTATTATCCCACCAACTTCAGAACCTGTTTGTACAAACAGAGATTGGAGTTAGTGAATCATACGAAATTCTTTTTTTCTTGATAGGCAAGACGTCATTCCTTTCATTAGTGATTTGAGAAAGACAAATACAGAATTCACATGAATGAAGCAATATCGATTAACCATACTGTAATATTACATAAACACAAAGTATACTATGGTGTCACTAAATGGATGAAATGGATAAAGCTACCCCTGAAGCTCTTTCAGCAGTCTAAAAACACCTTAAGAAAAACCGTGGTTCAGCGGATACATTCNAACGAAGAAGGACCGTNTGCTTCAGAGTTATGATTAAGTGACGAGCGAAGGATCAACCAAAAGGAAACACGTTTCGCTGACACGCAGTTCACTCAAGCAAATCAACATCGGCTGTTAGTTGCTGACCTGTAACCTGAGGCTAAACTGTACACGAACTTTTCCAATGCTATTCTTCACCTACCTCGTACATTTAAATATGCATTTCTAAAACGACTTTGGAGCAAGTCACAAAAGTTACATTTATGTTTAATATTTTCGTTATTAGACAAACGTCTCATACCATTTCGCAGTATTAGGTCAGTCGGCTTGGTTCATTTGGTGGCGTCAAAGCCTGAATGCACATTACTTGAAATATAATTACTGTTTTGTATACACCTTGCCAAACAATACTCACCACAACATCGCCTAATTACTGTTAATGGAATTGATTACATCAAAAGTACGCGCCGTCAAGAATTTGAGCTTACATTTTCAGGAGCATTTCCATTCCGCTGACTACTTCTGTTACCAAATGTATTCGCAATGTTGACGCTGAGAAGACAAAGCAGCAACTTAAGAAATGGTCCTACAATTTTCGTGAAGGCAGAAAGCTAGCTTTGTTATTTGCAATAAAAATTCTTGAAACAGACGTAATGTTTGAAGCACGTGAACTTAGTGAGATTTACTCAAAAGACAATTCTGGTTCATGAAAAGTGTAGTGCCACAGATATTTATTTCAATGAAATCATATATACGATGTTTCGAAAAACAACTTTTGTCATCGTCAGCAACAAGCTATTCTGTCTCCGTTTGAAAAAGGTTGAACTTAGACCAACAGTAATTGCAACTGATTTTAGTGGTATGTGTCTTTCAACGATTTGTGCTACAACGCTGTTTTTGTGTCCAGAAATTGCTCATCTGAAATAGTATTGTTTCTGACTGCAATTCTCCTAAGTAACGCACACTTTTGCAAATGGTTGTAAGGTTTAAAAACACCGTTTGCAAAAATTTTTGCTTCAACAGGCTTGGAATATTTTTTACTTGAAGCAAAAATAATGTGTTTGCCATTCATGTTTGGGCCCACTTTTCATGCCCAGATATTTTATTCAACACGCACATAGCTTGGAAAATAACTGGTTAGATTCCATATAAGGCACCCTACACATTATACAAATCATCCAGTTGGTAAATAAATCTTCCGTAATTTGTTGAAATAATTAACAAAACCATTCTTAAACGTTTTTCAATACATTCGTGCTGTGTTTTAACTTAAGAATTTTCGAAACGAGCTAAAACATCTTGCAACAGAATTTAACACAAGCACTGACTGAAGGAAAAGAACCTTTCATCAATTATCTGCAAACGTCTACTGGTTAAAACAGGAAATTTCTTAAAGGCAAGATAAATTGTTACAGGATGCAAGATATCCTTTATGAAGTGTTTGAAGATCCGCAGATTGCCAAAGTCTGAAACTGCGATATGTCTGTTGGCTGCAGCACGAGATGAAATAAAATTTCCACAGGTCGATTATTACCTGTAGGGAAGACTTTAGCAGCAGCAATATTATCTCGCCAGAAAGACGGAAAATGAAGCGTTATTAAAACACACAATAAAGCATTACCAGCAGACGCAAAAGATGTTGAGCATTTTTTACTAATTTCAGATTAGTGCTTGATGCAAACGAAATAGAAAATGTTACATTTCTGTGAATAGGTTTTAATCTTGAAACAAAAGATTTTTGTTTAATATTCAGGTAATATTCGCAAATGCTCCCATTAGACAGAGTTCAAGAAAATAAAAGATATTTCTTGAAGAAAGCGAAGGAGGCTACGTCCTTGAAAAGACCTTCTGCGAATTTCAAAATTCTACCTTGATTTATGTTTGCGCCTTCTGTATAATCACTACAGCGTTGATCGCACATTAACTCTGCTCAACAACTTCTAGGTTGGTTTCAGCGTTAACAGCTGCAACAATAAGTGCTTTCAAGCAAGAGTAAGCTTGCACAAGGACATGGGAAATCTACTCTTTACTTTCCTGCTGTTGCTAGCTGTAACAAACTTTTCTGCGAAAGCCGTAGTATGTAAAAGAATGTAAGTGAAGGCCATTTTTCAAACTAAAAATGCTTGAATATTGCAACGAATTAATGTGCCAGCCAGTATTTTTGCTGCGAGAGTAAACTATTCTGGCCGATTAATTGTTGCTTTCGATAAAACATTAGGAATTACAGAAAACTCAAACTGTCTTTCAGTATTGTAAACAGTGGTTGGAAACAATAATTGGATGTACCATCCAATACACTTTTGCATTGTGCGCTAGACTGCGCAGTATCGAAGCCATGACTGTTGACTAAGCTGAAATAGACAGCAACAATTTTTACATAGCTATTTCGAGTATTTCAAGGCTTTTGATTTAGATGTAAATATTTTCATTCTGCACAAAATCTACAAAAAGCGTTTTGACATTGCTTTCCGAAAAAAGTGGTCAAAGTGTCTATTTTCCCGTTTGGCAAAAGGAACAAGCACCTATGAAATTTTAAATTATTTGCACAAAAATGCGTTTTTTACAAATATTTCTAGTGTTACCATCAGAAACACACCTGCAAGTGGACTAAATCGATAAAAAAGAAAGCACCCATTCCCTAATTTTGAAATGTGATTTTACTTTCCTTAAAAGCTGATTTGCTACTTCAGACAAACCAGAAAAACTAAGTTTAAGATCCTTTTGGGCGAAATGATTTGAGGGTTAAAATAATCAACAAATTAGTATTCTGTATTGTTTGTGTGCTATATTGCGTCTCTTTTTCATTTATTCTTTCTTGCTTTTTACCATTTCTCATCTTTCGACAGAAAAGATCGTGTTTACAAACCGATTTGCGGCAGTGATGGACAAACGCACAGCAACATCCACGTACAAGTCTTGCTTGACGTATGGACAATTATTAACTTTGTTTAATGCCCTAAAATTATGATTAAACAAGTTGCACAAAAATTAGCAAACTGGAAGAAAATATATTCTAATCCAAGAACAACGCTTTCATGTTATCTTTGCCATATTTTTCGTAAAATGTACGTAAACCAAACATATCAAAATGCAGGAAACGGTCTGCATGTTTCTAAAGGAAGTTATTCCTAAACTTGGTTTTATTTTAAGACTTGGTTCTTAGACGAAAATGTTTTTGAAAACGCGACTTGAGGTCTGTGATTGGTCAGGGATGCGTCAACGTGATTGGTCAGGGATGCGTCAACGTGATTGGTCAGGGATGCGTCAACGTGATTGGTCAGGGATGCGTCAACGTGANAAAAACTACAGCCCATGCTATAACCACGCTTTTGCCTTATATACGAAACACGGTTTTATATACGAATAAGCAATGGTTCAAAACTTCTCAACATTTTGCTGTACCCAGGCCCGTTGCCAGGATTTAGCAGCAAGGGGGACCAAAAACCAGAAGGAGGGGCCAAAAACCAGAAGGGGGGGCCACATTTTGAAAACGTTGTATTGGATGTATGCAGCTGCCAGGGGGCCAAATGTGAAATGGGGGGCCCAAATTTCAAATGGGGGCGGGCACCACTGGCTCCCCCGCTGGAGACGGTCCTGGCTGTACCCTCTTTCCCGATCGGAAAATTTTGGCAAGTTTTTCAAATACGTTGAAAGATTCTTTTGATAGGTTGTTTAGTTGGTCTTATAGGGCTGACACAATAGTCTGGTACAATCTTGGCACGTTGTAAGTTGATTGATGCCACACATTTGTTCTGCTGGTAAGTCTAATATTTTTTCAGCTTTTGTCGCGATTCTGCATTTGAAGACAGCAGTAGTCACTGTTTATCTGTTTTAGTGAAACTGCAATACTGTGGTGAATGTTAGCAAGAGTTATCAAGTTGGTAGTGATGCAGCCGTACATGGAATGCGAACTGTTTTTTAAAAATCTCCGATGATCTTTGTTGAATTCAGGTGTGCAATGCATATTTCTACTAACATTACAACAGGCAAAAACAACATGGTTGAACGTGTCAACCTCTTTCTTTTCCAAAATAGGTATTCACGAGAAAATGTTTCAGATACTTGCTTCTAAATTTTTTTAAATTGCATTTCAGTCACATGCAAAATTCTAAAGAGACGATATTTCTTGTTTCTTTTACACTTTGCCAGCCAGCTTTCATACATCCTAAAACTTTTTGTTTCACGTTTGGGTGCATCATACATATTACGTTTTACTTTCTTTTNCGTTATANATCCAACCAGCTTTCCTATGCCTCACATTTNAGTGTCACTTCTGATCAACATGCATTGTAGGGAGAATGGAGGAAGTCCGGCCATCACCGTGACGCACAAAGGAGTTTGTCCATAGAGAGTCACCAGGAAACGTCGTGCTGGCGTCGATCTTCTTCACCGGAAAAGATGCTCTGCATGTTTATGTGCGTACAAAACAAACAAACCTACCTGATAAAAAGCATGAACGTAAAAAAGACGAATATATTTAATCAGTTTTCGTGTGTCAAGCAGTTTAGAGAATGATGAAAAGCTTCTTAGTTCTTTGAACAACAAGATCTGATCCTGCACGGGTAACTTAAAATCTGAGTCTTTGGGAACAACTGCCAAATTGGCAAAAATTCTTTGAGGAACACAGACACATTTTTCAACAACTCAGCAATTATTTTCAAGCTCACCCGAGCTCAAAAAGCAAACTTTTAAAGTTTGGAAATTTGTTTTTTCAAAAACAAACACATATTCTGTGGGAGGTACGCAGGTGGCTCTAGCCAAAATTCAAAATTCCTTTTACAGTGGAACCGAGGTTAACTACGTGAGCTTCCCGTGTCGACTCAATTTTTCCTGGGATGCACTTACCAAGCTTGCTCATCAATTAAGAAATGAATATCGGAGACCAGCTGTAGTACAACAGCACAGTTTTTGTGTCACATTTTAAGAATCCACTGCCATCTTGGAAGTAACCCTGCCTTACTAACAAAATGCAAATCTATGCATGTTTCGATAGCACTGCTCGACAGAATGCTTCGATAAATCAGATACTGAGAGAATCAGGTTAAGTCTTACAGTTTCAAATGAATTTGTTGTGAATGTGTGTAAAGCGATGTTAGCCTGAAATACAAAGACCGAAACCGCCTTGCTTTTTCCGGCGGATAATCTGCAATGAAAAAAAAACATAAAGGATAGTGAAACACAAGCGTCTACAGCAGTGGTTCTCAAACTTTTGAACAAGGACCCACTTTTATCTTCAAAAAAAATCTCAGACCCCACCAGAACTGCTACATGTCAAACGTATTTGTTTTTGCTCTGTCACTACACTGCTTACTACGTGATATGAATTATACTGTAATGCACGAGTTTACCCAAATTTATTGCGATACTCCATCACATTGCTAAACGGAATCTCTACCCTTGATCCTGGTTACATATCTGTTTGATTCGAGGTTCTATTTTAGCCCGTTTCAGTCTTAAATAACTACGTTTGGTGATATCTAGTTGATTTCTCTTAGCACGCAGCAAATCCGCAACAACGCTAACCCCACATTTGACCAAACAAGTTGATGGAAAACTGATCAGTTTTTGCCTTGCCTAAGTACTCGAGCGAGGATATTTCTTTTCACATTCCTCGGACAGCCACATCATGGTTCCTTTTATCTTGAAAAGAGTTTTCACGGCCTGATCTTGCTCTAACTCACATAATTGCTGTTGCCATTGCTGTCTCTAGAAACTTGAAAAATGCTAAAAATCATTTTACCGAAGCTAAAATTGATAAACTAACAGAATCAGTGATACCACACCAATCTCTGTTTCAACATGAACTTGGCTATATGTGGCGTACCATCTAACATGAAATGCTTTTCACGCAAAACGTGACAAACATCACTTTAATTTTGAAACCTCTCCAAATACAAAACCTAAAGAGAAAAAAGTGTATGTTATTACATCCCCACCGTCTGAAAAAGTCTGGGGTGACACGTCCACGGTGTTGCCCACGAAATTGCGCCCGTGTGTTATTTAGTTGAGTCACCGCTGTATCTGCTCGGCTTGTGAGAGAACAAGGTCCTTAGAGAGAGGGCTAGAAATGGTTTGCCTATTACTCATGATACTGCACCTTTAGCAGGAACTAAGATGGAAATCTGTTTCTAGTAAGGTTGATGTATCGCCGTTGTTGCGTCAGCGTCATAATACGACTAACGTGTAGACATATTGCTGCCCAGAAACCAGATAAAATGCATGTTGAACACTTAAAGGGTTAATCGTTCACAAAAAGCAAACTGTTGATCTTGCGGATTACAGCAGTGACACCCACCCTCATCGACCAGGCTGTGACTATCTACAAATTTCGTATAGAATATGATGAGGTGCGGTGACAGCATACACCCTTTTCGGCATCCAACACCAACTGTGAACAGTTGTGATTTATCTCCCCCGAAACTGGCAAAAACTTTGAGCAGAAATACAGTGACTTAACAACCAGTAATGGGCGGCTATCACCACCGTGCTTCCTGCATCACTCCCCAAAACGTTTCACGAGGAACTAGATTGGTTCTATATTTTTCGATGTGGACAAAACGAATGTAGATATATTTGGCAATCTCACAAAATTTCTGGTAAATTTGTTGGAGAGTTAATGTTTTGTCTGTGTTGCTACGGCCAGGAAAACCTCACTGGGCATCGTCCCGCTGAAGTTCACTTATCTTGAAAAATCGTTTCTCAACGCACTTTGCATAAACGTTTGCAGAGAAGCTAAGAAAGAAGTGTGCTGATTGTGAGTGCACTCACTCATGCTTCCCACTTGGTATATGGGGATGATTACCAGTTTGCCAAACCTTTGGTGCCTTTCTAGAACTCCAGTCCATTTCAAAAGCACGTGTTAGCCACGTTTTTATGCGTATCTGGTAGGATTTCATCACAACCTCCATTCTTCAGTGCTTTTGTCCGCTAGGAAGACTTCGGCCGCAGTCATTATATTTTATTTCCGCAAAACAAACTTTTTGTGTGTCTGATGGAATGAGAATATTTGCGTTCAAGATATCTATGAAATACTTTCACATGGTGTTCACACAAAAACCTAACAGATCCTACATACCACATTTCATTCTTTACATCTAAAGCAAAAATGATGTCAGCAGAACCTGCCTTTCCTCCCGACAAACTTTTGTTTCGTTCAAATGTTGAATGAAAACTCACCCACTCCTCCACTGCTCCCTCCCATAGGTGACACAATAAGCATGAAGATCAATGGTATGAGACGTTTCACGAACATTTTCGTTGTCATGACCACAGAAGATGCAAATCTTGTGGCGCGCTGCAATAGGGCATCCTAGTCACATATATTTCAAAAAACGGTAGGCCTAGATACCAAGAATGTTCTATTATATATGCAGCACATCAATAAAATTTCATATACTGTACTTCTATTCATTCTATTTCTATTCATTGCGCTCTTCTATTCATTCTATTAACTGCACAGACATCTGTTCAAAACGCACTGTTTTCTCCAAATTTTCCGCATCTTGCAAATGAGCTGAACACCCCAGAAATTGTCATATCAAACCTAACTACTACAGCTTTAATGCGACATCGCTTCATTTTGAAGTCATTATAATAAAACCTGTGGTTTAGCTAACCAAGAAGTTATTGATGATCAGGTACTTGTTCTACTAGAGGTAGCCACGGGGAGCATTCGGGGGCCTTGCTCCCCAAAAACATTTTTGCGCCACCCCCAAATTTTGTTGTGCCCAGAAAAATTTGTTTTAAACATATAATAAAAACAAAAATCTTGCCTCCTTAAAATTTATTTTGCACTTCCAAACCTCAAAACCTGGCTACGGGCCTGTACTAGGGACATTCAGTGTTCATTTTTGTTGGTACGTTTGTCACTAAGCATTGCTACATACTTTCGCGAATGGCAACAAGATCAGTGCGTTACGTATGACTGCTAAAAAAACTATTGTCAATATTATACAAACGATACGACTCTGCAATGGGTAGAAAGGGACGTTAATCTTAGTCAGGGGTCAGCAACATACGTCACGTATGCCACACATGGCACGCAAACAAATTTTCACAGTCAGGCAGAAGTTCAAAATTTTGTATACCAATTTTGTTACCATTCACACAGAAGGTATTTTGACTTTGACTTGTATGAAAAACGTATGCACTGAATGATTTGAAACCGTAATTCGTCTCCCGGTTAGGGAAACGTTGCCGACCCTTGATAGCAATATTGTAAGAATACCTTTTTCAGGGTTCTTGGAGGCAAACTGTGACAACTTTTCATGAATGTCTTTACCAAACGTAAAAATATTACTGTGCGAGGATAAAAGCCATTAGCAAGAGCAGCTATGATTCCAACACGCGACCCGTGGACCGCATGCGGTCCAGTGATTCTGTGAGGTCCACTTTAGGTTTTCGTTGCAGTATAAGTAGCCTACTTCCTGACCACCTGCCCTTATTTTGATTATGTTAAATTTGATGTTTTTGATGCAGGTAGTCGTCAGTGCCACTTTATCACTTTTGTACTACGTGCTGGGAGCTTTCCTTATGTTTACTGATACCTTGGTGCAATATACTAGTTTTTTGATTGCTACCCTTGCTCCATTGGCATTAAACGTGCCTATGAAATCACAGTTACGGAGTGGTTGAAGCTAGGTGCCAAACAGTTGCTATCATTGCAGTTGGGATTCGAACGCTTTCAACACAATAGCTCAAACAAAATTTAGCTTGCTAACGTCAAAGTTAGTTACTCACTCTGCGGCCCTAATTATGTTATTCAATGTGCGGCTCTGGCTAAGATACTGACAAAATTTGTGGCTCAGTAAGCAATTTCGGTCAGATATCCATAACGAATCCATAAAAATAATCCATAAACATCCTTGGTCCTGAATGTGCCGTTGGAATATGATCCAAACAAAACATTACTTACTATGTTATTCAAATCTCCTTACCCAGCGCTCTGAACCCATTTTTGATTTTTACCAATAAACGACCAAAACATGTGTTTCCGTGAGAAAGTCATCCCACTGCTGTGACTGAAACAAACAGGATTGCAAAACTGACAATGACCAGATGGCGCGGTCGCGCACCATTTAAAGACCATGTCGCAATAAACAAACCACCCCTACACGAAGCATTCGCTGTTAATGTTGTCTGACAACCAAGTTACCACTCTCTGAATATCTGTGAAGATAAATGGTATCACCAACGTGACGCGCAAATTAACATTCGGGACATGATTCTGCCCATGTCAAATAATTCATGCCATTTTCTCTTTTTGACCTTGGCTCAACTGAGGCAGTTTCAATGTGTTCTGCGTTGCAATTTGTTTATGACATCACAGGATCTCATTGATGAATAATGAGAGACATGAGCGAGTCGAAAATTGGTAAAAATTGTCTAGCGCAGTTGTTTTCAACCTTTCTTGCACCGCGACCGTTACAGTAACCCACTATCACCCACCGACCCCCATCTGAAACTCGAATAAAGCAAATGTAATACAGCTGTGTACATAAAATATCTACTAGAGACCCGTCCAAAAATAGTTTACGACACATCCCGTGGTCGCGACCCACAGGTTTGAAAATCACTGGTCTAGGAGATAAAGGTACAGCGCACAGTCTGAACAAGCGCAAAGCAGTTAATATATTTATAGGTCAAACTTCCATTTTGCAGATCGCATAAGGATTTGCGCCTGTTGAAATATACTGAAAGGCAACGCCCCGCAAAATGCAACAAGTGACATGATCCACAGGTTTAGGCTCCATTTTCACCAACCTGCAAACTCTAGCAAAGAGAGAATTTTTTTTTATATGGTCGTCTGTTGTTGGCTCTGTATAACTACAACGGTCTTGTAGCGCCACGACTGAGTTTGTACAATTTCTGGTTTGTGTTGTGTTCTGGATGTGTTCCCTGCAGCTCTTCCGCATACCGTGCGCCTGATAAGAAGGCTGCAGTACCAATTTACAAGGTCTTGGTAAGACCTCGCCACGAGTCGATTTCTCGACCTACCAGCACCGAAGCGGACGCACTTACCACTAGACCACGGGCTGGTCCTGAAAAGAATTAAATCCAATGATTACCTACAAAATAACCACCAAAATTGGGCAAAAACTAACTGCCTACAAGCACCTAGCTTTAAGCAAGACAAAAAAGCAAATTGAAGGTGTACCAAGGTTTTGTAAGAACTGAGGACTTCGTGGTTGCTAGGGAAAACACGAAAATTTTGGGGTAAAATGTGTTTCACAAATAATGGCAAAAATAACACTTTGACGCACAACCAAAACTTGACATTCGTAGACTATGGTATTCATGTTGCAACTTATGTGATATGGCACGAACAGTATGTTGAGCTAACTACCAGCAAATATTCCGTGAGATGGTCATTGCACAGCAGTATTTGGAACAAACAGGATTGCAAATCTGACAATGACCAGATGGGCTTGTCTCGGCACTATTCAAAGAGCAATAGCGCAACAAATAGATAATCTCTGAACGAAATATACACTATTACTTTTGTCGAACAACCAAGCTTTTACTCTCTGAATATCTGTTAAGATCAATATAAGGACTTGCGACATCCTTTAATCATGCGTCATTGAAGCAAACCAAGCTCATTTCTTTGTGTACAAACTAACTGGGCTTGTTAATCCAATTTTTGGAAATTTTGCAAAATTGACTCTGACGTTGGTCTCGAGTCATTGATTGTGACGCCATTCGAGTCATCTGTCATAAAAAGGTTATTTGAGTCATCATTTTATCGTTTCTCAACGTGACTCGTCACGCTATCACCGGAAATCACACCACCTAAGGACAACATTTTTGAATAAATCTTATTTGGAAAAGCAAGAAAATTGCGGCGCTTCTACCAAGCAAAGAAAATTACCTCGGCAGCTTAAACCGTCTCAAAGAAATAGCGATCGCCTCAATCTTCCTTTTGGGCATGACTAATCATATAAGAGCAATGGCATCAAATTGGGAAGATAGACTACACCCACAAAACGAGACACGAAAGATGATTCACAGGTTTGGGTACATCTTGTCCCACCTGATAAATCTAGCAGAGAGAGAAAAAAGCTCAAGTCCGTAAGCAATGATTACCTACAAAACACCAATTGGGCAATAACTACAATAATTGGGCAAAAACATACTAACTACAAACACTTTGCTGTAAGAAAGACACAAAAGAAAATCGAAGGTGTTTCAAAACCTGGTATGCACTGCACTTCGTGGTTGTCGTAGAAAACACAACAAATCCATGATACCATATGTTTTACATGTAATGACTGGAGCAAAATATTTCCCGCTCAACCAAAACTTGGCATGCGCAAAATATGGAATTCATGTAGCGATTGTATGATAAGCCACAAACAATATGTCGGGCAAACCATGAACAAATTTTCCACGAGATGGTCATAGTACCGCAGCAGTTGGAACAAATCTGATTGTGAAAATGGAAAATATCAGTAAATGCATAAGTGCCATCAAGCACATACTCTCTACTACCGCCCAGCATTTATCCTCGTCTTCCTTCATGTATTTGTGTTTTTCTCTTTACTGCGATGCATGTTTAAATTCTAGCGCCTTGCATGTGGGAGCGAAGACGTTGCACAATACAATATCAATATCAAATGGCCTTGTTGCAGTACTACTCAGTGTTCCAGGGCTTCGTAAATAAACAATTTATTTTTCCGAACAACCCAGAAATCACTTTCTGGATAAGATAAATGGTATCACCGTTTTGCCGCATAAATAAACACTGAGAACATGATCCTTCCCCGTGTACACTGGTGTAGGAGGCGGGGGTTGCACCCCCAAAAGTTTTGATTTGGTGAATATCCGGGCAACAAAATCAGGACAAAATCTCTGCGAACCTTCTGAAACTACCTGAAAATTTGGGGAAAAATGGCGCCCAACATGTTTTGATTTGAAAATAAATTGCCCGAGTTGACATGAAAAGCATTTTTTTGGAGATCACATGGCGCCCGAATTGACATGACAAGCTTTTTTGTAGTTTTTGGGCACGTTTGGGATAATCCGGGAAAAATTCCTTTGCATCCCCCTAATATTTGCCTGCTCCTACACCTATACCTGTGTAAAATAATTTTGCCATCTTTTGCCCTTCGTTGACGTGCTTTGACCCTTTTCACCATCACGGTGCTATAGCATCGTTGTTATCATCCAGCACAGCAGTTTGGTTCCCAACGCAATGCATTCTTGCTTTCATTGCAATAAGTGAAACAAAAATTAATAAGAACACAGGGCTAAATGTCACATGCTAATATACCAGGCTACTCATTTGCTCATTCAGATACACAGTATGCAGCTGGTGGTGTTGCTATTTATACCAAAGACAATATCTCACATGTGGTACGCCATGACCTTTCAGAAATATTGACAAAGGCTGAAAGCTTATGGCTAGAAGTAACACTAAATGGTACAAAAACAGTAATTTCAGTCATCTATAGGTATCCAGCCCCCCAATATGACTTCTTCACCAAAGAGTTGGAAAACATTCTGCACAATCTTAATGATAACAAAGTGACTTACTATATTTGCGGAGACTTTAAGATAAATTTGCTGCAACATGAAAGCTCACAGCAAGTAAAAACTATACCAATGCAATGCTTGCCTACAACCGCACACAACTAATCACCAGACCCACAAGGATTACAGACCACAGTGCCACCCTTTTAGACCATATATACACTAACAATATCAAAATGCCTGTACAACCAAGAATTATACTTTCAGATCTGTCTGACCACTTGCCTAATGTTGTCATGATTAAGTCCTTTTGTCTCAAGCAAAAACACTCATCTATAACCCTAAGCCATAATTACAAAAACTTGAATCGTAGTACTTTTTTGCAAGAAATAAAAGATGTCCTAGACATGCTGCCAGTTAATAATGGAAACCCATGTCAGGTTGTGAATGACATACACTCCATATTCAATGATACGATGCGAAAGCATACACCACCACAGCCACTATCAAGAAACAGAAGGAAACTCCTCAACAATCCATGGATCACACAAGCATTATACAAATCCATCAAAGAAAAAAACAAAATTCACCGAAGTCTAGTAAAAATGATTTTTAAATAAAGTCAAATTTGCATATTACAAAAGATACAGAAACCAACTAACACATTTGCTGGTATTGTCAAAAAAGGAATATTATCAATCTCAGTTTTTAATTG
>JGI24159J19872_10000852_pt1 | contig 30651 bp, 22 predicted proteins | sample Ectturendosymbi4_FD_19872 | JGI IMG/M metagenome (IMG submission 19872)
AATTCGGGTCCCTAGAATCAGAGAAAATTATCATCGAGTCCCGAGAATCAGAGAAAATCGGGTCCCTACAGGTCCATACCGGGTACCTAACAATTTCAAAAAAACCTGGTCTGAGGTTAACAAATCCATAAACTCCATTTTTTGAAATATTTTAAGGTCTGTAAATTTTTAATTGTGCACAAACTGGATGTGTTGGTTTAACACCACTAGTTTGACTGGTTTATGAACATTGCAGAATCATTGTATTTGCAGTAGTGAAATGGATCATAGTTTGACAAAATCAATATATCTGTCGTGGTTTTTAATGTTGCGAGGCTGCGCATTTGCTGTGAGCAGAAATGCTGTCTCGGAAAAGCACGGGAGTAGACGTAGTCGGCTAACGGTTTCCGGAAAAAGAAAGCCAAAATTTGTTAATACATCCATAAAATTTACTATCGACCTTGGGTACACGTCGTGTGTGCTCCTTCGTCGTGTAACGTTAAGATTTCTAACTAGCGCAGCGCAGATATGGCTTTGCCTTAACGATGAATAAGCAAAAGTTTATGAAAATTTTTTCTATGACTTTGCCACCGGTTCTTTCAACATTTTGCTAACTGCCTTCCAGCACAGCGCTTCGACCGTTTTCACCGCTGCGGGATATTTGAGGTTTCAGCAAACAGCGAGTCGAATAGAATTGCAATGCAAGTTGCTGATTCACGCTGTTCGTTCAATAAAATGTTCATGTGTTTCCTGAAGTTGTGATGTTACATGTGCTTGTACTGCGCTTTCGCATTGAAATGTGGCGCATTGTGGGTCATTACTGTACGTGTTCAGTCGGCTCAACATTTTTGCTGTTTGGTCGTGGACTTCAGAACATAAGATTGAGTAGGTGTCATCACGCAGAAACGGGCAGATCATTTGTGCATACAACTTAGGTTTTTCTATTCATTCTTTTTCAAACAGATGGTACGTAGCTGTAATTAAATCTGTTGATAATTTTTTGGCTACTGGCAGCGCGACTTTAACATCTTGGTCTTTATGTGCATTTTTGTGCATAATCGATTCTTTACCGATCATGCACTTTTTTAACCGCATCATCACTAACACGGTGTTGTGAAATTTTAACATAGTCCTGCACTTCTGGCTCTGTAAATATTCGCAGCTGCCAACGAAGAGGGGGTACCTGGATTTCCCAAAATGAAACAGTTTTAGTTGAAGCTCTCGCTGAATTATCGTTGTAATGAACCAGACGTTAAACTATGTTTTTGTTGTTCCAGCAAACTACAAAATTAAATCAAGTACACCTGTATCAACCTCTAGTACTTTTTTTCTCTTTCTTTAAACCCGTTGTCTGTCTAATCAAATGCTCCCAGCGTCGATGAATGATTTTGTCAAGCCGGTCCGGTAGAACTCGTTATCAATTTCTCTCGCGCAGCCGCCAAGCACACAGATACACCGTACTCGAAAAATAACTTACGGAAATAACTGTTCAAAACCTTCACTTTCGACTCGTAGTTTTGCTGATTCATAGTGTAGCCATAGTAGAAAAAAATTTTGCCCTGGTGGGGAATGTTTTCGCTTATTGTCGTAAAGATAGCAAAACAAAATAACCGTCTTGTTTTCCACAAAAACTCGTGCAATATATTCTGGGCAAAAGGTTGCAACAGCTTAAACGCTATTGTTGTATAAAACCCGTCTCGGTCAAAACCCACGCCTGTTGTGCTGCGTACACCATTTTCTAGTTATTTCCTTAATGCTGAGTGGCGACCGCTAACCATCGTTATATTGTTGTTTCACCTCTCTTTCCCTTGCTTTTGGCATGCTATCATATACACGTCTTATATGATTGCGTGGAAAACCTACTGTCGATTGTTACCTGCGAAATTTCGTTTTTATTGTTATTCTTTTGCGAAACGCGTTTGCGCTTTCGCAACTGCAATTTGACGTGTAACTTGTCAACACTTCGCTTCATACCGCGACCACTGTGCGTACACTTGCTTTGCCGCTCACTGCTGTGTTTTTATCCGAAAATGCCGCGCATTTTTGGATCGGCTGCTTAAATGTGCTGATTCTTTTTGAAACATTGACGTCTCCGCTGGCCAACATTTTCCTGCGTGCCTGAACAAACTGCGTTTGACCAAATGTTGCGCGTCAATTTTCCACCGTTATTAAACAAAACGAACTTTTCGCACGTAATGCAATCGGTAGTAGATCTCACCACGCTTATCCCCATCTCATTGCCCCTGAACCCTAACACCAGAACCTCGTCGATCGCAACCCCTGCCGCTCATGAATGTTATATCGAGAATTGCCTCAGCCAATACCAGTCGAGCGTAACGTCGCAGACCCCGGCGGACGTGCGATGCCATTTCATACGTCGCTTGTACATGTGCATGAGAAGCGTCCCGAAGCTTTGCGCCAGTATGGACGACCGCTACATGAAAATCGACAAAAGTCGCCGAAATTCGAGCGCCACTTTTGGCTGCGCAGAACCAGGTTAACCGTAAATGTGCGGCGTTGTGTGTGCTGCGTTAACAACTGGTCAATGTTTCCACCATCACCGTTGCTTGCAGTGTGATTTGGCTTGTCTCATATCGCCAGCTGATTTGGAGCTTTGCATGTTTTGAGAGGGTGGCATGCTTCTGCTGAATGTTTTTCGCTCCGCCGGAGTGCTCCCTGTGAAACCTCATGTTCGTCCGGAAACGCTGCACAACAAATCAAACTGTGGTCACACTGCAGTTTTAACAAAGTGATTTTACTTACAAGTCATAATCGCGGACGTTTTACTGATGATCACGGCATTTTTTTGTAAAATCTTCCGACATATTCGACTAAGCCTGCGTTGCTGTGAATAGACTAACTGTAGCTTCATAACCATTCAAGGTAAGGTAGATCTGCAGCAGTTAGTATGATTCTTGCTCACAGTAGATAAGCCAGTTGCTGCTGAGACTACTGCAAGATTACGTTTCATTAAAGATGTCGAAATACTGCATGACTTACAGAGATCTTGTAAGATTGTGTGGGCGTTCAATGTCCTTCACAGCCTTCAATTCTGATGATAGACCGTCTGGGGAAAAAATCACCCATTTTGCAGTCACACCAAAGTTCTGCGACGGCGGCATGAATTTTTCTCGAAATACAATTTTTCGGAAGCGAATGGTTGTACCGCATAAACTTGTACGGTTTCTAAGAAAAGACTTAAAAAACCCTAACGTGAGACATTCTGGGTTAATTCAGAAATGCCACATTGTCATTTCCACATGACCATTCGCTTGAGCACGATGGTGAGTTTAAAAGTTAGATTGTTCATCTTCGTTTTGATAGGCGTTGCATGCTACGTTCGGATTTCACTTTAGACCACAAAATCACAATAGAGCATGACAATGTCGCATCCAGTCTTATTGATTTATTTTTCAACTTTCCCAGTGGTGTAGTAAGTGGTAAGGGGGAAACGCTGCCCTTCATAATGTTTGAAGGGGAACGACGCTCCATAATTTCTGTGTGTAGCAACAAAATTCGGGAGTTTTTCTTCGTTTCTTTGAATTTTCCAACTAAAAAGTTCTCAGCTGTCTTGACGTGCATGACGTATCTTTTCAGTGGAGCGTTTCCCTACTTCCGTTTATGTCCCTACACCACTGATCTCGTCTAACTATTGCCGGGAGTGCGTTTTGACAAACTTATTATAATTGCTCTTTATTTTATGTATGCTGAGATTGCAGTGCTTGATTTTTTCTTCAAATATTGTACTGTATTTTTGGTTCTGTTGTGTTTGAATTTTGGATATCACACATCTTTCGTAGCATGAAAAACTGCAATTCCCAAATGCACAAAAGACAAAGTTTTGTTGGTTTTGCTCCTTTGAAAGTTTCAACCAAACTTTTCCATCCCAAAGATGGAAAGTGGAGATATGCACTTTATTTTTCATATTAAAAAAAACAACTGAAGTCGAAATTGAAAGTTAATGCGCTTTTTTGGCGCATGATTAACACGCGCACTAATGCTATCGACGTTAACAGCTATAGCTTTTGATAACATAGTGAAGTCTCCGATAGTTTTAAATCACGTCTACCCCTTGAGTGTACGTTCTTTCGTTGCACAGATTCCTCTAAAATCGACCTGGTCGCTGCAATCGATCTCCCTCTTCCAGACCTAATTTCTTTTGAACGTGGAATCAATGGCTTTCCGTCATTTGTGTTCGAAGATCGTGCAGAATACGGTGAGTGAGATTTTGTTGGAGTCACGTTGAAGTCAAACTGAGTGTAATGTTAATATTTTCACTGTAAAGAAAAACCAGAGTCTTTGTTGTCTTGTAGAGTCTTAGATATATTATGAACACCAAAGGTCAACCTTTTTGATTCAGTTCATTTCAAAATTTAGTTCCTCTCAGACTTCCATCGTTTTATCAAGTAGGTGTTATGTCACCTATTATTCACAAAAAACTATGCGTGTCCCTGCGCAAAAATCTTGTTAAATTTCTTTCTTGCTTGTATTGCCGTAGTTCAAAGCTTAGTGAGCAAGTTTGGCGATGATCGCTAAGCCATATCCGTGCATGGCTCTTTCGTGTACAAAACTTCAGCTATTCAAGATATTTCGTTGGATTATCCCATTGCCATTTCCTTTTCAGGGGTTTAGTTACATGTTTACCTGATTCGTTTCGCTGAGCAACGCGTATAATTTCGAATTTTTCCTTTCGGCAGCGACATCAATAAAAAATCATTTCCCTGGAAAGCTTCCCAGAGAATTCGCTATCCTAGCCATCATAAAGCCTGCCAAACGTTATGGCGGCTGGCTCTTCGCTGTACGAGATAAAAAGAACACCGTGGTTCTTGGAATCGAAATCGGGCCATTACCTGGAGATGCTGATCGAATGATCGTAGCGCTCTATTGGAACAACGCCAAGATTGCAAACTTCAAGGTGACTTTAACCATTCAAAGTAACCGGCATGTTTTTCTACGCATATCTGCCATCCCCGTTGTTGACATGTTTTTTTCTAGTGCTGAGGCTGCCAGAGTTTTCGAAACTAAGTGTCATAGTAAGAAAAGGAATGATAAAACATTTTGCAGAGCTAAATATGATAATATTTGATCAACGCAGAAACTGGAACTAAACTTTTGTGAGCAATAATCTTGTTGTATGCAGTCGAAGCATGCACTCAAGCCGTAGGGAAATTAATTTTTGTACTTACACTTAGGTTAAAAACGATTTTTGTCCGGCGGTCATGTCTTGCAGCCGCTCATGCGGTTTTAATTCAATCAGGTACCACTTGCTGTCAAACTGAGATGACTTTCATGACTTACGGGGGTCTTGTCTTTACGTACTGCGCCTGGTATGATCTCTTCTTGTCCTGTAATCAGGATTTATCTGAAAGTTTTCCGCACGTAATTGGGATTTGTTTTTTTGATGATAGGTGTTTCCGTTATGCGGTTTAGCTAGATATGTTTTGTGTCGTAGCAGCCATGCTTTCGTGTTGCGCTCAACTAATATGAGAAAATCCAAATGCACCCATACAATCTTGGAAGTGTTTCCGTGGTTAGACCACGCTTTTGGAGGTTTGTGAAGGGAGTCGTTAACAGATATTTTGCTCGTTTGTTTAAAAGTCGTAGTTACCCGAACAAGATCCTTCTGTTTTTTCAATGGTCGATTCAAAATTTTAAGTTTGAAAGCGTTTGTTAACTAAAGACCAAAAGTTTCGAATTTCTGTCGCTGAGTTTTGATTGACTTTGCTACTCAAACTTAAAACCAGCAAATTGTTTTGAGTTATCGTTTCGAGATTGCGACGTTGTGATCGTGCTTTGAAAGTAAAAAATGTTTCGCTTAACAAAATTCTGCAGACGTGTGCTTTGCAGTGCACCATGCACTGAATTCATCAAGCCTGTACAACTGAATCACAGGTGGACAACTTCCACGAAAAATGGACGCGTCTGGGTGTGGAAGTCCGAGACAACCATCTTGTTCTTTTTTTCAACTGCGACAAACTGACGACTCAGACTGTGTACAAAAAAATCGGAGAGCCATTGATAATTCCTGAAGAAAGCTCAGTGAAATTCGCCCTTCCTGTGAGTTTTAAGCATGGTCTTGCGTGGTTAAATAAACACAGTTATTGTTTGAGTTCGGTTTTGTTCAGCCAATTCCTTTAAGCTCGTTTTTATTTGCAATGCCACGTTTTATATTACGTTTGTGTCGGTGTGACTTCCCCATTAGTTAATGGCTCTGCGCTCGGATAACAATTAATGTATAAGCACGTGGCACCCAAGCAAAGTTGAACAAGGAATCAACAAGTTTATCTTTTTCTGCTCCTTCCGCACTTTTTACACTGTGCAACAGACAAGATCCACAGGTAAAAAAAACAACAAAAGCAAAACGTATTTACCAACCATCAATTGCAACTTTGCCAGGCCAATAGCGTAATAACTAAAGCAAGGTTGAAAGCAATAAAAAACATACGTCAACTCTCTTAGCGGTTTTCTTTATTGCTTTTTGTTTTCGATACCAACTGAAGACAGAAACGTTTGGATTCAGTGCATAAACCGTAAAGAGTGGTTGTGTATTAACTTAATGAAAAACTTGAGAAATTGTAGAATGTTGTGATTTTGTATGTTCTTCCTTGCACGGGTTGCTCACGGAATCTTCGTGCATATTTACCATCCTTTGCTTATTCATCTACAGGGTGCTTTGCAACAACTGGAGATAGCTTTAGATCCTGAAACACCAGCCAATAGTTGCAAAGATATTGAAGCTAGTGGAGGTAGTGGAGATGGAAGCGATGAAGGTGACATGGAAACGGGAGGAGATGAAGAAATTGAAGAAGAGGAAGAAGAAGTAAAAGAAGAAAAAGAAATTTCAAAAGAAAAAGTAAATAACGTAAACCGATTTTGCTACCTGCGTTTCCACATCAAGTCTGTTTTACGAAATTGGTCAGTACTTACGTTGAATGCCATTTTATTTGCTTGATTTTGACAATCAACTTTCTGTAACAGTAACCGCCAATATTCGCCTTAACATTGAAAAGGTTTTTTTTCCTGCTAAGGTTCCGACCGAAGAAGAGGAGTTGTCCGAAGGCGCCGAAGCAGGCACAGTGAGAAAAAGTGCTGTGTCTCCAGAATATGATGCTGCTATCACTACTGGAAGTATTGTTGAAAGCACTCATCCTCCTGAGCCTTCGGAGGTAATTCCTGCAACAGAGAAGGTTCGCGAAAGTTTTCCATCTACAGCAAGTATGGTGATTACATCTGAGGAAGAAGTCGAAGAACCCACTCCTGCGACGACGACAGAAATAATGACTACAACTTCCGCAACCACTCTTGCACCGACGGTAGAAGAAGAAGGGGAAATACTTGGAAGTGAAATAATCTTGCCGTCTGTTGTTGCTCCAGAAGAAGTTGTTGAGACTAAGGTGAGATCTTGCTGTTTTCGACTGTTCAGGCTTGCTATGCTCACCAAACCAGGAAAGTGTGCATCGAATTGATCAGATGAACATTTTTTGATTCGAAATCTTTCCTTTTATTTTGTTTACAACGGTGATTAGAATTGCATAAATATCTTTCCATAGTATCTAACGCTGTCTTTCTTTTGTGTTTCTAGAGCTCTTCGTCATTCGAGAGGATCGTCCAAGAAGTGCAAGGTAAAGTGAACTGGATGACGCGCCACCATGGCGCATGTAAACAAATAGACTACGAAATTAAAACTCAGTTTAAATCCAAGTCCGAACTTTTTGACCGTAAGGGACCTACCTATGAACAAGTAGCATCCTGCTTTGCCTATTTATCATCGGCGAGATCTTGACATGTAAATTCTGACATTTAGGTTACTGTCTTTTACACGCAGCATGCTCGCAGTTACGATGTCGGAACGTTGTGTAAGAAAGAATTGGATTATTTTTAAATTTGCATACAATGCCAATCGCATTTTTGCAATTTTTTTGAAGGGCGTTACTTGTTCGTGTTGTGAAAGTCGTTGTTAAGTTTAACTCGAGTATTCCGGCACGCACTATAATGTCTACCTGGTGGGAAAACAAACCACAATTTGAAGAAAACTTCCTGCATTTGTTGATGCGGCTCCTTGTACGAATATTGAGTTTAACAATATCGTTGATAGTATCATACGCCGATTACCGACATTTTTCCGCTTATAGTTTTAACCTAGCTAATTTCTCAGTGTTTTCTGAGATAAAAACCGCTTATAGTTTTAACTAGCTAAGTTCTAGGTGTTTTCGTTATTTTTTGAAGGCCCAAAAGGAGATACTGGACCGCCAGGATCCAGTGGACCTAAAGGCGAGCCAGGAATTGGTGTGAAAGGCGAGAAAGGTGGGTGGCAAACGAACTTGTCGTAGTTTTGTTTCCGTGTCTTCAGCCAGCTACAAGTCTTGTCCCAACTTAGAGATGGGTTTTGTTTCGCTCAAGTTGCAATCTGGACATTGTCGGGCCACACCCACCATTCCGGACACGCTACCCATCAACTTTCATCGCTTAGTTTTTTGCTGTGCCAGCAGCAAAATCTTTCATGGTCGACCCTTCAGCGGGTTTCCTCCTAGGTCGGAAGCAAAAATCCAGATTTCTTTCATGGCCGCCGCACCGCGACAGTTGTTTGTCTTGCGCGCTAACGATGCGACGTGTCCGAAACGCTGTTTAGCATGCATCAGTAACCTTGGGCGGATTGTAATAGCTGCAAGAGCGTTACTGCGTTCAGGTGACGCCGCTTTGCGTGTTTTCTTTGCAACCATGGTGGCTCGCTGCATTGCGCAGAGGGTTTGATTATACCTGATGTTTAGTTATGTCTTGATTTGTTGAAGTTTATCAAGCAATCTTGCGTGAATTGCGCGTCTGCATAGTACTGCTTGTGTGACTTCATACGACCGCTCTGCTGTCAGTCTTCTCAGTCTTCTACGTTCTAAGAAGCAGAACGATATTTTATTTTGAAGTACCTGTGGCCTCAAGTGCTTGTTCGTGCATTTATTCAGCAGATTGTCAGTGAAATCGACAACGTTTCTTATCATGATTACGATCCTGCTAACGAAAGAAAGCTGAAGAACTCGCGAAGTTCTGTTATTTTCTAAGTGTGCAATGCAACAGCCACACACAAACTTTTTGCTGCTTGTTTTCGCTCTTTTACTAGCCGTTGGTGCATTTGCGTTTGTTTTCAAACAACAGTGAAGATGCACGCAGCTTGCCAACTTTGTTGTGTTTACGGCCATTTACCACTCTGGAAGCGTTCATGCTCAGATTTTGTTTCAACACCTTAGCTGCGGTGTTGGTGCCCTCTTGTCTTTCGTAACACTAGAAGTGTGTCAATTAACAGCGAGGGCGCGTGTTTTACATCGAGGTCTAAGTGGCATCTAGTGTCAGACGGCTGTCGACGAACTCTACCTGCGTCGCAAAGCCCACCTCAGCGCTTGTTTCCGACATACTCCAAAGCGTTAGGCAATTATTTGTTGCACAACGGAGGTTGTGTGCGTTTCGCGGTTTTCCGTGCAACTCGGCGGTGATAGTTCAAAACCAGCACACGCTGCTGCAAATCGGCGATGGAACGATGCATTCAAGCGTAACCGAGCCTGACAAGCCGCTTTCTAACGTTCTGTAATCCTGAGCTTCGTGCGTGCGCAAATACCTAGCTTGTCATTAGCACTGTTTCATTTTTGCAGTTGAGACGTAGCTGTTTGTAAATGATGAGCACAGTGTGCTGCCTGCTGCTAAATTCAAAACCACACAGACGTTGCGGTGTGTGCTACTGATTTGCATCTAAGTTAAGTTTTGCATTGTGCGGCTATTATTTCTTCAAATTGGCTGGATCAAGGAAGGGAAAATTTTAATAAGTCATTCAGCTAAAACAAAAACGACTAATGAACTTCTCTGAACTTTTTCATTGCATTTTTACAACAAAGCGGTTCAAGTTTCTTGTCTGCATTGCGTCTAACTATTTGCCGTCTTCCAACAACGCGTCATCACAGAATTTGCTTGTAATTTTCAGCAATTTGAGTGTTATATTTGTTCTCGCGAAAATAACTGCTTTTTCGCAGGTTTGGATTTAGCTTTTTTCTCTTTTCATTGCAAAAATTCACCTATTTAACACTCAGGTTTATGCGTTTTTATAAAGTACGTCATTTGAATAATTCATGCTGAAATCCTCTACAGCTCTGTAAGATAATACGGCACAGCAGCAACTTCTAATCGCCCACTAAAAAACTCTTTTTTATCCCTGTCTGGCCTTATGAAAGGTGCGTTTGTAGCCTAGCTTTAACAGCAGTCAATTTAGTGTTTTGAACGAAATGGAACGACGCACAAGTACCGCTTAGAACTGCGAAAACGTATTGATTTCTACAAATATCAACAACAATGACTGGTGGTTTCGTGTTTTGCTTAACTGCCAGGTTTTAAACCTCGGAAGTAAAGCAAATCAGCCGGAATTGCTCTGCCTTGCTGAATTTGCTCGAAGAAATCAGCTCGCAGTTGCATTTGGTATGATGTCATGAGCATTAAACCAGTTTGCCNTCAGTAAAAAATTTCATTGGTGCCAGTTTCCGGAANCGGAACCAAGTNCCGCCCTAACCTTTGGCGTTAAATGTTCTGGGTGAAGGTGTTTTCATGTTCAACATNATGTTCNTACACGTAGGAGCGCCTGGTGAACGCGGCAAGGATGGCAGTGCTGGCGAAAGAGGAATGCAGGGAGTTGTTGGACCACGCGGGGAAGAGGTATGCCTTTGTTTTCTAGGCATGGCATCCCGCTCACTCAAAGAAGACAATACCTTGAAAACATGCAATGCAGCGTTATTATGACGCAGGAGAAGATTATCTGCAGAAATGATTTACGCGTATGCAGAACAAATCACGTTTTTTCGTAACAAGCTTGAGAAAACTGTGCGGTGTGTTCCCAGTGGGACACTGCTTGCAACCACGTTGATTTGATCGAGGCGCAAAGGGGCTTAGTTTCCTTTAATGTGCAGACGTCTGCCATACATTTGCACACTGAGCTTATAGACGCTTGCTTTTGTGCGCTCAGTTGTGCAAACTAGCTTGATCGTTGATAGATGGTACAGCAGCCAGTGCTGCCGTTGACAACCCTAACATAAACTGTAACTACGAAGCTTTCGTCAGTGGAGAATCGCCAAGCGAATGAAAGCCCACATCCCTATTCACCATTTTCTGTTGTTAGGATAAATCAATTTCGCTGGTGGGCAAATGACACGGATCATGCGAACAACCTCGTTTATTGCCACCTAGCGTAACGTCATTCAGTGTTGAGACCATTTTAAGAGCTGCGATTAAACGAATGCTTCGCATTTTTTCAGGGTGAAAAAGGCGAGCCTGGCGAGAAGGTAAGCATCGGCTACTTAACCGCTTTCTTTAACGTTTGCTGGCTCGTACCAATGAAAACACGCCAGCGCAGAGCAATGAGGGCCAAGCGGCTGAGTTGCTAGATCACGCATATCCATGTCAATAATTTCGGACGACAAATAAAATTCGGTTTCCGTGGAGTACATCTGTATGAATATCGCGTAAAAAGCGCTCTTAACTGTCTTGACCTCGTACTTTGGTGTCGGCGTTTCATGAGTTAAAAGTCTTTGCATGGGTATAGATTAAAATAAGTCTTCTGCATTTCCAAACTCGCACTTGAGCATTTTTTTACTGATCGTTACGCCACTTTTTAGGTAAATCCTCTCCCAAAAGAGAATCAATTAGATTCTGATAAAATGGGTTTAAAAGAGAACAGGTTTCTATGTGTTTTTGCACAACGCAGTGCTTGGTAATTGCAGTCACGCCCTTACCCAAAATATTCATATCAAGCCGCTATAAACTAATTGTACTTGGTGCTAAAATGAAAGTGTATCTTCGTCGCTTGCACAGATTGTGGTAGAATCGTTATCTAGATCATTTTGCTCCGTTGACTGTTACTAAAAGGGCAGCACTCACCGAAAAGGTACTGTGACGTGGAAGCTTAACGCAAAGCAAGATTCCACGATGCTCTGATTTGCGAACTCTCAAAATACTACAGTATACTTCAATTCTACACATACATTATCTGCTGATATATTATACTCCGAAGGTTACTTTTTGTTTGCCTCTTTAACGTTTCAATTTGTTTATCTATTTACATAGGGTATAGACGGCATAGGTGAGAGAGGTATGCAGGGACTGCCAGGAGAAAAGGGAGAAAAGGGTGACCCATCGATTCTTCAAGGACCTCCTGGCGCAGCTGTACGTATCTTGTGGATGCTTGCTAAATTTTTGTTGACCAGGTTTTGTTTTGTGCTAACTCGCGTTTGCAATTCATCCAATTTAATGCAAGCACTTCAGCTGGCTTTGGAAAACGCATCAGATACAGCATAACGTCACCAGNAAGCTGTGAGCTTGTAGGCCGACTTAGCGCAAATACCATGGCTGGTTGTGCATGAGTCAGATTGCGCAAAGTTGATGCGTTCAGTGGCCAATGCGACACAACAAAAGTTCCATAACCTGTCAAAAAACGCTTTCATTGAGAAGCTCTCTGTCATAACACTTGGCAGTTCGATAGTTGCTCGTGTTGTTCATTGGCAGGTGATTTATTATGGGGAGGTTGTCTATCCGTCACTGAACAGAAAGCAGAATGCATCTACTTGTAAGCTTTTATCATTTTTTCAAACCTGACCTTCCAGATTCTACAGTGCTTGCGCGCGTAAAAACAATTATGATCCCTGGTTTTTGGCCGTTATAACTTTCAACCGATGTTTTTCTCTGTCATGTCTCTCAGTTGCATCATGTCCCTCAAATAAGCTTGTTTCATAGTAGTGGTCATGACGCTTGCGATTTACGTGGACGGAAGCGCTTACAAACATCCGGGCATTATGGAAATTCGAAACGTCTCCAGCGAATTGTGGAGTAATAGTAATACGCCATTGAAGCATTGGCTTTAACGTACAGTTCCTTGTTGGCGATTTAATTTCTCTTGCGCAACAAGATCAGTTTATCTCATCAGATTAAATCGTCTAGCAGGGACGCATTGATGGCAAGTTTGTAAGACCGCAAAGCAAGAAAGTAAGTTGAAAACGTGCACATCGGTATGTTTGAGTTGGCTGAACGCAAATTGCCATTCCAACGCAAGGCAATGCTATGCTACGAAACGTATCAATAATGAAAACTGTTTGCGGAGCAAACATGCGAAATTATGTGAGCAATTTTGAAGTTACATGATTAAACGTGACTTGACTCGTAATGAGGCACGTAACTCAAGTCCAATCTCTACATCAATCCAGCTAGCCCTCAGGTAGGGCAGTCGTTGAATACCGCAATTAGGCCCAGCATTTGCTGGTGTGTTGATGGTCTACCTACAGGATGAACTCAAAAATTTATCTGAAGAAAATATTTTTGCCGTATTTTTCGTTGACTAAAACCCGCTATTATTTTCCAGGGCCCTCCTGGCATCTTGGGAGAAAAAGTAAGTTTTTTTATGATTGCATTTCACTTGGAACTCAACTAATTGTTACCGGAACAGTACAATCATTAATTTGTTAATACATAAAAAAAACTTGACTCACTTTGGCGTACACTGTAAACTTGAAAGTTCTCATTTTGTGACTGACCTTTCACTTGAGTTTTGCGCCTATTTCGCGATGAAAATTCGTCACTAGTAATGAAAATCACAATAGTCTAAGGTGGTTTTTCCACGCTACAGTCGCATCTTGCTGTACGGTAAATGGCATTGAGTAACTATGGTGTTTTTGGGTTGTATATGTAATAAAATGCAAAAATGTATTTTGTCCTGTAGAGATCGAAACTGCAGTGTAGTGTTGTGTAAATTTATTACGACGGCATTGAACCAAGGTTTTTTTAAGCCTGTTGCCCTAATCGTTTCTCATAGCGATGGGCTCTATGTAATCTGTTGTCTAATTGTGTATTCCTGTTGTCGACAAAAAAGATCCTCCTTATTTTCACAATTTTCAATTATGCCAGTGTTTATGACCTACTGTTTTGTTGCCCATTTCGCAAGGATGTGAAGCAAAATAAAAAGACTTAATTTGCTCTTAGGGCCAGAAAGGCGATGTCGGCGAGAAGGGCGAACCCGGTGAAGATGGTGAAGACGGAGAAGATGGCAAAAAAGTAATACAGACTATAAGCAGCAAGAAAAGATTTGCTTCTAGATTTGTGAAAAAATAGAAAAAAAAAACGTTGGTGATGACTGAAGTCATTTACAAGAATTTGCTGCTTTGCTTCGGTTACATTGGAGAATTCGTTCAGGATTACCTGGAAATTTGTTCATGTCGTTTCTACAGTATCTTTATAATTTTGTTTCTTTTAATTTGAGATGTCCAAAGAAATCGAATTTTGAACAACTGTCTTCACAGTTTTTATTTGTTTTTGTGTAGGGTGAGCGTGGTCCTCCCGGTTCATCTGTAATCGGACCACCTGGACCTCCCGGACCATCTAACTTTCCTGAGGTATGCTTACATGGTGATGTACGAATGCGTACTCTATCATGTTTGTCGGTGGATACGAAAAACAATTACCAAAAATTTGTCTTAAGGCAAACGGAAACTATGGGAGAAAGGGTTTTAGGGAGATTGAGCGATTGCTATTCATGATTTCTGCGCTTCTGGTCATCATAGCTTTGTCTTTTTGATAGCTGTCACCGCATAGCTTTTTATGTTGCAGGTTTTTTCTGATATGGACTTTGGATCTGGTTTTAACGTTGAGGTTAGTTATCAGTTGCACCATAATTTCTGTTTGTTTCTTTCCAAAACGCGGGCTACAACTCACCCTTGCCCAGAATAGAATTGGAAAATTATGTTCACGGTTGCTGACAGATATTTTCGTTGTGCCGTTGTACGTAAGAAGTATGCGACTTCACGCATGGCAAACTTTCAACGCTTGCTCGGTAATCTCCTGCGGTTGATGCAGCAGCCCATCTGTTTGGCCCGTCAACATTGTCTCAACTCGCCACTGGGTTAACTCGTGAGGGAATGAAATGCAAATCGCCGTGGTTTCCCTTTGTAGCGCAGCTAATGCGATATGTGCTGGTCAATAGAGCTTTCTGTTAACTTTTCTTGTGCTACTCATCACGCAAGTTCATGTTTGCTCAGGGTCAGCAGGGGCCAGCCGGGCCGCCGGGACCGCGAGGCCCTCCTGGAGAACCTGGTAAAAGCGTGAAAGGCGAGGCAGGCGACAAAGGCGAAACAGTAAGTTCTAGCCGCTGTTAATGGGTCACCAAACAGCATCGACGTTTGCTGAAACAGACATTTATCGTAAATACCGAGCGATGTTGGTGGCGCAATGCCAAGTAACAGTTTGCCCGATATTTACGGAGTGTCAAAAATACTGGAAGAGAGTCGTTTAGCCTGAATACGAAAATGATAGAAGCACATCTGCCTACTTCAACGTAGACCAATATATTATTAAGGATTCTTCGCACAGTTAAATATAATGAAAAAATAAATGCCAGCAAAAGCCCTTGTGGAAAAATGTGCATCAGCTCTTGTTATGTGAATTATTTTTTGACAAGTGTACAATTTTAAATCTGTTTTGTCTCGTGCCAATCCGATCAGCTTTCTGTAATCTTCCACATGGTTCACGCAACTTTGATGCCAGATACAAAGGGTTTTTCAGACTTAAGTTCCCTATTTAATGAATGAGTTCTGTACTTCCGAACTGTGTAGTAATGACCATTTGTATCAAGTTCCACTCCTATTGAGTGGAAATTATGTATAATTCAGGGTGACACTGGACCAATGGGACCACCGGGTCCACCTGGAAAAGATGGAGCAGATGGAGTGAACGTAAGTAATCGTGCTCAAAGTTGCTAGTAACACAGTTGCTATCTAATCTTACCGCTAGTAACAAAGTTACTATTTAATCTTGCCGCTTCGGTGTTTATATAACTATTATGTTCAGCATCTTTATGTTGGTTTACTGTTAAATTTGGTGAATATTTTTTATTCCCTGCCATGATCGCACACCAACAAGTGATAGCACAACGCAGTTGGCTTCTACGTATTCCTACACAAGAACCTAATCGGAAGTCCTGATTATATCGGTGCACAAGCAAAAGTGTACTTTCACGTGACAAAGTTTCAGTGAGGCAATGTTTCTCCTTCAGTTGTGACGCTCGACCTATTTTTCACTTGCGCCCTGTGGCGAAAATCAAGACTTTTGCTGCTCTCTACTTCCTGTTTCTTTTCTTTCTCCTTACAAGTATCGGAGGCTGACAAGTGAAGTGGCCACAAGATTATTATGGGCGAGGCAGCCAAACTGGCGAAACTTAGCCGAAAGGCCTACTTCCTTCAGTGCGGTATGCTCCCACTGTGTGCTACGTACTAATACCTTTTGTGATGTTATGGATGTTTTGGTGAATGAAGTTACAGTTCTTCAGTAGCTGTGGAACAACTGCTTCCCAAAATGAAAATTTCAGCCCCGTTGTTTTTTTTCAATAAAAAGCCTTTTATACCTCAGCAAAGCATTGTGGCTATTTATGAACTTACTTGAAAAAGTCACGTTCAGTATATTTTGGTATTCTGACTGCCGAAAATTTTGCTAATAGTCTGAGCCGTGATTGTGATTACCTTAGTCGTACTTGTTTCAATTGTTCAACTTATGAATTTTTTCCAATTCCGTGTATTTTTATTCTTCTATTGCAACTTCCATGTTTTCACATCCTTTTCTACTCTTTCTCTGCTCTTACGCTGAAGCCTTTGCTTCCTTCTCAATATGCCAGCCCACTGATGTCTGCGAAGCAAATTGGCAAGCAGCCAATGATAACTGATGCCCATTTCGGTCTCGGTGGACCTGGCAGCACGATCCACGTAGTGAGTATTGCGATCAAAAGCTGGCCGCTGTGTTAGAAATAAAACGAAAGCTTTTGTCTTAGTGTTGTTTACCGCGGTGCTTTGGTGTCCACAAGGTGCACCCAGTCTGTTTTCGGAATAGATGTCGTTGCGCTATGTAACGTGAACTGAATCCGATTCTGTTTTGCAGGGCCAAATGGGACCTCCTGGACCGACAGGAAAAGGCATGAAGGTGAGAGTTAAGATTATGTTTATATAAATCAAATATCTACCCATTATTATTGCAACTGGAATGTGACGTATTTCGCCGCTTGAGAATGCCGGCTGAAAAAATTTCGAAACAACGAACAGCTTCAAAGATAAGGTAAGCAGTCAAATTACCAAAAATTCTAGGATCTCGCCCGCGCTGATACAGATCGTCGACTTCTTAGTGTTGCAAGTTATTCTTGCGGAATGCGTCTTTTTGTACTGTGCTAAGCTGGCCGCTTATAGGAGCTTAGTTGGCTTCAGGAAGGGAAGCTAGCGCTAAAACCTACAAAGACGCCAATTACATTACATGCTCAGTCTAACGTGACGAAATTACTACCTTTTCTGTGCCGCAGGGCGAACCTGGTGAAGACGGAACCCCTGGCCCTCAAGGTCCACCGGGCCCACCTGGGGTGTGCAGCGCACCAGTTGTTTTCGACGCACCAAAAGGTTTGTTGTGAAACCAACAGGGGATGCAAACGATTATCATATCACGACACATTAAGAATTGAGTTATCTAGTGCTCGTTCACTTGCCGGTAACATGCCGCACTTGGAGCAACAAATATATTTTTGCTTCAAATTTATGCAGTTTTGTAGAAGCGAGACGGTTAAAACAAGGCAGAAAAACAGAGTGGATCAATAAGAATTTAAACACGTTTTTCCTTATATTATTTTTGTTGACTTTTAACTTATTTTATGGTGATGAACAGAGATCTTTTATAACAATGCATGCACGTTGTTTTCTTTGCTTTCAAACCGTTGAAAACTCTAGGTTTGCCGCAAGCTTTCGAGGAATCAGCCGACTGGACTATGCTTCCATTTTTTGCGATGATTCAAACTAGCACATATCTTTATGCAAGTAACTAGTCTCCACAAAGATGAAGGTTTTGAATCCATCAGTAAATTTTTTTGATACGAAATCGATTTCACGTACCAATGCTCATCTTCGGTCCTATAATCCTGTTGTTGAACAAAATAAAAATCCTCACCTAAGTAAATTTTAAACTGAAAATTTGTAGTTTAGCACTGCTAACTCACTTTTTAATGCAGACGACGAAGACTCCAAGGAAGGCAGCGCTTTAAGGGATGAGATCGTGTCAGACGTCCAGGTAGTCGGCCCACCTGGACCACCGGGACCGCCCGGGCCTCCGGGTGCTCACGTAAGTAAAACCGAAGGTTACTTCCATTGCTTCTGTTTCTTGCACGAGGCAAAATTTTAATTTTTTTTCGCGAGTTCAATGCAGGCAACAGGTTTGCCCAACTACCGAAAAGCCAGGGAGCGCCTCACAAGTACTTGAATCTGTTGACCTGAGGTCACGCCGCGCGTCCTCGATTGAACGCTATTAACTGTTTGCATAAAAAAAAATTACAGCACTGCAGACTCTACCGCCCACTCGGATCGGCTGTAAGTTGTAATCGTGCGGACGTTCAAGTCTCGCAGCGCTTGATGAAACCATTGTGTCCGTAGGCGTTTGAGACACAGCCCTTGTCGATAATACCGGAAAGTAAACAACGACGCACCTCCCAGGCATTGCTTGTCGACGATGGCGATTAAACGAGAGGCTGCTCGCTTCGTTGGCAGTAAAAATGGTGAACGTTGCTCGATTGCGCGTTCTCCTGTAAGCGCCCTGGATTTTTTTACTGACATCGCAATGGCAGTAGCGGGAAGGCAGTGTATATTCATGCTACTCGCGATCTTCGTTGATATTTCTGCTGGAGTTTGACATGTGAAAATTTTTTTCAGGGACACTCTGGACCCGCTGGCCTCAATGGCATTCAAGGAGAACAGGGCCCACCGGTAAGATTCGAGCATCCGCACCATACGTTGACTTACGCTTTTAAAGTACAGTGCCAAGTGACCGTAGCAAACTACTGTTGCCGGACGATTTTCATCATGATGCTCCACTGGCGAAGTAATAACGGACGGATAAAGAAAACGTTGCGCAAAACATTCTGAATGCCTGTTGACCAAATAACTATATCAGCTGACACGAGTGGAAAGTGTTTGAAACGTGATAATGATTTGACACGCTTTCACTAAATGCCAACGTTAAGTTCGTAAGCGTTTTGGGTTGTCTTATTCAACTTCTGTTTTCTTTGGTAGGGTGATCAAGGCCCTACAGGACCGAGAGGAGAAGCTGGGCCCATGGGAGTGGCTGGACCCAAGGTAAATTCAGCAATATTCTGATAACCTTTTGCCAACGTAAATCAAGAGCATTTGAATTGCATACTTCGTTGTTTCGCGTGATTGTAAAATATTAACTTTGCTACTTTGTGACTTATCTTAAAACGTCTGGCCTAAGTGAGATCACACAAAAGTGCCGCATCAAACTCTGATCACTATGGTGATTTCGAGCGTCACTTTACGAAGTTGAGTTGATTCAATTTGGCGATGATTGGCATTGCAGCAGAAAGCAAGAAATTAGTACATTAAATAGTGCAAGTACGCCAGGACACAGGCACCGGAGGGTTATCGAATTGGTGCAATACCAACTGTCGCCAAATAAAATGATATAAAGTCTTAAAATCAACGCGTGAAAGCGCTGTAACTCTTGGGCACTCATGAAACCTTACGAATGCGTCTGCGCAACCAATTTTCATCTTGTGCATATGCAGGGTATGGCAGGCAGCAAGGGCGACGTTGGAGCACATGTAAGTTTCTTTCGTTTTGTTCTCTTTTTCTGAACGTTTCGGGTTCCAGTCGCACAGGGTGATTGTTATGTTACTCGATCACGTCTGAGCTCTTGACGCGGCTCTAGGGCAAGGTGGTTTTCTTTGTGAGCGCGACGGTTAACAGTGCCTTTGATATCGTCGATTTTGTTTGAACAGGTTTTAACGCGCATTCTTACTTGGTAAATTCCTTCTCGCTCTCGCATCGGGGTCTGGTTTTTGTGCTACATAGAGCAATTAATTACAGGCGCTTTTTTGTGGCAGGGTGCTCCTGGACCAGACGGTGAGAAAGGAGAGCCAGGAATACCTGGTTCTGCCGGACCAAGCGGGCCTAAGGTGGGTTTTTGTGAAAAATTTTCGGAGCAGGTGGAAACGCTTTTATGCTGATAAAATAAACGTAAGGACCACGAGAAAGTACCGGAGTTAATTTTGACGCACAAGCTTGCTCCTCAAGTATTTGTGTTAAAAACAATTCCGGAATTACCAGCAACTTCAGCCATAGTATTAGTCCGTTTCACATTGAGTAGACAGAGCAATGTCTGTTCTGATCAAGGCGTCTCAAATAGAATCTCATTCAGCTCGATCTGCGTCGTTTGAAAACATACGCTCTACGTAAATTATGGTCTTGTTTGTGAACATTTCCTCCTTAATTAATCTTTAAATTACTTCAAGACTCATCGAGTTGTTAAACAAGCTTTCACTTAATATCATTCATAAACTTTTACAGGGTGAGAAAGGCGACGGAGGTATTCCGGTAAGTTACGTCTTTATATGGTGGTAAAAGTTGTTCGAGTAGGCCCGCAAGAACTGAGCCAGTCTCTGTTCATCTGAGCCATGAACAATTTAATCGGAAAGCGATCTCCGAAATTTAAATACATTGCTTATTGAGATTGAATCGGGCTTGGACGCCGACATGCGGACGGCGCCCGTTGCTGGCTGCTGACAAATCATCTTTTGCCCAGACGTAATCCGAAAATAGCTGTCGTTCGTGGTAGAACCTTCTCCGCTTTGCTGGCTGGCGAACATTAGTGCACCTGCAGCGCCACACATTTCGCCGATAATAACACGCCGGGGTGTAAGAATAACGATGACTCTCAACAAAATTGTAGTGTAACCGATGTCCAGAGGATAGCTGTGTGAGACACTCTATTACGTACGTGTAATGACATGCGTGGGATGGATATGAGCACTTTCCCGGACATTAGCGCGACATTTTGGCTATCATATTGCTATTCAGAAGCGCCTGTACGGACGCAATAAATTCTGGACTAAATTGGTGTTCTTATAGACATAATAACCTGAAATCACTGCTACAGCTTTTCGATGCCGCACTAGTTGCTGGTTGCAATAGGCTCTGTGTTTGTTCAGGCCTGAAACATACTCAAAAATTTTTTGCAACTCTACTTGCCGAGAGTTATTATTCGACATTTCGTGTTGTGTCATTTCACCATAATAGAGGACAAAGGCACTGTAGCACTGCTGAAGTAAAACTTCTGTTCGATTCAATAGGGTCAAAAAGGAGAACCCGGTTCGATCATTGGCCCCGATGGAAGTTTGATGTCTGGTGCAAAAGGAGAGCCTGGATCTCCTGGTGTAAAGGTGAGCTTGCTAAGATTTGCGGGTCTTGAATTTTTCTTTGTTTTGAATTACCGGGTTTGTGAGCTGAACCGTTCCTTTTTAAAAAGTGTCGGGAGCGACAGCAACTCTGCTGAGCGGTAAGCGCTTTTTGCACGTGAGAAGTCTTTCTTGGCCACTTCCTCCCACTTGAAGATAAACTTTTCATTTTCTCGCATCGTTGATGTTATGACAGCCGCAAAGCACGGAAATACGACACATTTCTACTTGCAGGGTATGACAGGAGCTGCAGGTCATCCGGGAATGAAAGGAGATATGGGCATGCCCGGAAGAAGAGTGAGTGACATTAATATACATTAATATAATAAAAAATAAAGAACTACACGGATGTTGTTAAAAAGTTATTTCATCTTACAGTTCGCTGCTGTTATGCTAATGTTTTACTTCATTTTGTATCAAGAATGTAACCCTCCATTTACGGTGCTGTCGCTGGAATATTTTCGTCATATGCTTTTGGTTAATCGGAAATCGATTTGCGTAATAACTTTCGTAAACATATGCACGTTTGAACATTTAGTTACTGGACGTTTAATCCCGGTTGGCGGACAACTTGGAAACTCATAATCCCTATGGTGTAATCATCTTAGACTTTAACTTAAGGGAGAATGTCTCAGGATGATCTGCCAGCAGTTTTACGTATTGTAATGTTTTAAACTTTTTTTAGGGCGCGCCCGGCAAAGATGGCAACACAGGCTCAATGGTAAGACATGTAATAATACAATATCAAAATAATATTTGAAATAGTTTGTTAAATCTTTTGTAAGGTTAGACAATATATTTAGAAATGCTTGCTTGAGCACGTATTTAACAAGCACAAAAAACGTTTCGCCAAGATCTTAGGTATAATCTTTTAAGCAAAGTTTTGTTTGTTATTTCAGGGTCCACCTGGCCCCCAAGGTCCACCTGTAAGTACTGCTACAATATATTCTTGACGGTTCTTTCTTTCTTATATTTCTATTACCTGATGATTCGTTAACTTTGAGTATTGGTTCCAGTAGTATTGATATTGTTAATTTTGCTTTTCAGGGTCCTCCTGGAACAGGAAGATTATTTGGAGGTAAGAGTTTCTTTTTCTTCTGAAAGTGTTTTCACGAAACACACTTTTTTACAAACAAGTGTTGGTCTCTTCGAGACAACTTGTGCAAAAATATCGGTACGTACTGATTTTAAGTTCATGTTATTTGATGCGTTGCACCGTATTGCCATTGGTTGTTCACTTTTTCATGTGTAATTACAGATTGTTTTTCATATTTTTTACAGGCTCTTCTGGCGAGAAGGTGAGTTGGGTCATAACGTTGATGAGTATATCATAATGAAATGTTCAAACCGTACGTTGTAATTGGAAATCGCTGTATCTGTTGAAAGGAGGCTTTCATACCAAAGAACAACCAATACGATGTTAAAAAAGTTTACATTTTGCTTGCAAAGTAGACATTTTCAACTAATAAGTGATCATAACTTAAATGTTCAGTCGCTAAATGTTTTGATTTTATTGCATGTTTGCCTTGCGACATAGGATACAATACTTTTTTCTTGTTGCAGGGTGAACATGGCATGCCTGGACGGCCTGGATCACCCGGTCCTGTTGGACCCGCAGGACCCCGGGTAAACCAGATTCTGTACACTTGTCCTGCATTTGTTTGTTTACAACTTGAAAGAAGGTTCTTTCACCGCCTCATTTATAGAACTAATTGTCCAAGACGGTTAACGCCAGGCTTGTAGTCACGAGCAACATTTCCATTTCGTTTTTCTATCAATGTCACTAAAATTGAGAAGTTTCAAAATGTCGTATTGTGCACTTCATTTTGATTGTGAACAATATAGCCACAAAAATGGAAAACATTATTTCATTCTACGTTTCAACTTAGTCGAAAGTCATCATCAGGTAAAACATAAAAGTGACATCCATAAAGGGCGTTCGTATATTACGTAATAGAGACCATTGTGTATTATGTTTTTGTTTCTGCTGATGGCTTACGTCGACTAAGCTGAAACATTGAATAAAATAACGTTTTCCACATTTGTGGCTATATTGTCCACAATAAGAATCTGCAGCAATTCCGTGCATTGCTTGCTAAAGTGCATTTCATTTTGTTTACTTTTTACTGCTACCGTGTTGCTAGCGCTACAAGAAGAGAGGCTCTACGTCATCACCGAGTAAAAAATTTTTCTTTCTTTTATGTATTTCAGTGCGTTTCCACAAACTATTGGACTGAAAAGAACGTGTTTTATTTTGTAATAAACCGTTCTCTGCTTTGTTGATTAGTACTATTAGTCTTATATAGACTATTTTGACATGCCAGTCAAGTGTAAATTTTCAAGGTCTAAAACTGGATGTTCACTGAAGCTTTTTTTGAGAGCGGACTTAAACTATGTGACTAATCCAATTCCAGTAAAACTAAGTTTTGTCCTGGAAATATTCAGGTCTTGTTTCTTGACAAAAAAATATTTCATGTACATTGTAGGTTTTTTAACAAAGTGATTGCTGCGGCAACAAATTAGCACATTCAGTGGGTTATGTATGGAAATAGGTCCAGAGAGTGATTCGTGGCAATTTTCCCAAAAACTTTTTTCTCGCCGACAAAAAGCACTCATTTTATTTAAGTACTGTATGTACCATTTTTACTGGCTTCTTCTTATCGCATAACTCGGGGTAAACTTGACGTAGCCTATCTAGCATTCCTCTTTCCGGCTCTGCCCTCAAACGCCGATTTTAGTTTGAAATCGTTTCGCATAACGTTTTCATTTCTAAATATGCATTGAATAGCAGCAAATGCTTCTACGGTAAATGTGATCAAATGTTTCTTGTGCATTTAGCAAGCACACAATGTTTAATGTCAGCTTAACCGTTACCAGGAACTCTAGTACATATGCGAATTGTTTCAAACTTTGCCGAGTATTGTCTAGCTCCTGGATTCTTAAGGAGGCCTCGCTCCCTTTTGGGCAAGGAATGGTTTGCAAGGGGTGCGCGATTATGGTAGAGACATAGTATTGTTGAAAAGTATTAAATGCACTGTTTTTGTTATTGATCAATATATTATATTATCATTTCACTATAAACGCCGTAATCAAATCAAAGCGGACACGACACAATCTCGGAACAAAGTGAAACGTTAAGCCGATTTTCGATGTACGTTGTCTTCAACAAAACCTCGAATTAAACTACTAGCTTCAAAAAAAAAACAATTGTGCCCTTCCCATTAAGCAGGATGATGGCAAATAAATTGTTGTTCCGCGTTTTTTGATTTTGAGGTTAGGTGAGGCGCGGGTATCAATGACCAACGACAAAGACTGAAAAGTTTGAAAACCCGGTTTAGTTTCTTCAAAGCCGTAGATCCTGGAGCCAAACTTGATTTGTGTAGCTGAATTTAGATCGCCTGTTGTCAGTTTCTTTTTCTTTTTTCTCCAGGGCTTTGCTGGAGCACCGGGTATTGAAGGCCCACCGGGACCTCCTGGAAGAGATGGCGCCCCCGGAATATCACCTACAAGACCTCAAAGTAAGGCGTTTCCTTTGTTTTCACGGTTTCTTGTACTCGAAAAAGCAGTGCATTACGTATCTTTGTGCTTTTTTGAAATTTTTCTATATGTGATTTCTCAAGAACCTTTGGTTCTTTTCAACAGATGATAACCCGAGCTCCATGTGGGCGACTTTCGTCGATGTGCGACAAATGCAGGACAACTTCAATGTAAGATCACTTAATAATTAGCTTTGCCTACCGTTTATTGGCGCGGTTCCGAGCAGTGCACCTCTACTATAAATTTTCTTTGTTCTTCACTTTCGAAACAGCATTCTAATTTGACGTTTAGTTTTTCCAGTCGCTGAATGGTTCCAACGCAAACTTTCGGTCTCAATAGATCTGTTCGAAAAGTTGTTTTTGTGTTAGTTTGAGGCATGCTTAGATAATGTAGAATTGCGTCGACAACAGTTCCAAGCAAGTTCTTGAATCCGCACCTGAGAAACGTCATGTTTTTGTTTCGTTTTTCATGCACTGCCGGTTCTGCATGGGTGAACACAGCCCTAAGAACCTACCGATGCTTTGCATCAGTGTTGGTGAAGAACGTCGTTCCTTACGTTTTCAGCATTGACCTGTTATTAATAGATAATTGGATTCAATCCGGCGCTAGAATTGACCCACAACCGCTGACTAACTTTAAGTAAAGGTTGCTTCTGAATTTCGTACCTTTTCTTTTTTCAAGATGTGAAATATGAAACTGCTTATTGCTACAGGACATGACTGAGGGTGCTTTCTCGTTCGTGCGAATGAGTCAGGACGTTTACGTGAAGACTGTTGCAGGCTGGAGAAAAGTGATGCTGTCTGATCCACTAACAAACGATCAAATTGAGGTGTGTGATATGTAAGATTGTGGATCAAAGATGTGGAATGAAATTATTCTGCTAAGAAAATGCACGTCCTTTCAATGCTTTCAGCGGTTTAAAAAAGAAAGTGCTCAATAAATATATTTCATCATCGAGTCGTACTTCAATATTTGCTGCTGTGCTGATCACGCCAAAATACTTCGATTTTAATGAAACTTGTGACGCACGGTGAAGATTACCATTCGTGCCATACAACACAGTCGAACTAATTTTATAAATTTCAAGCTTATTCGCTGCGAAGCGTTTTTGCATTAATTAACTGAAAACGCTTGGTGTTAAAATTAATATTTTGCCATATTTAATCCCTAAAGCAGTACTACTTTAATGTCTCAGCATTACTATTTTTACCATATATCATCTTGAAGTTATTGACGAATGCTGAAAGCAAATTTGGTGTGAAAGCAGGTCCTTGTTAATATTTGTTCGTGTCGTGAAATCTAACAGTGAAGTTCACACAATACGTATCGAAGCTGTTTATTGATCTTACTCTGGGTGGATTACGTTGGGTTTCGATTCTTTTTCAATCTTCATCCACATCTTAAGTTATAGTACTTCGTAATCTCGTCAAACAGTACACAGCATGGAATTAACCTCAATGGTGTTTTGAGAAATATTTCTTGATGTACTTGACTCCTGCGCAGTAAAATAAACAGTGGTATGAAACGCAGAATAATCAATTCTTTATATTTTTGAAACTTTAGTGAAGAATGCTGACGTATTCGCGCGTGTTTAGTATTCTGCATTTGCTCGTGCGTGCGTGCATTCATTATCAAATATCACCGAACTTTCTTTAGAAGTTCAGTTGCGTGGCATTTTTCAGTAACGTAAGAAAAATAAAAGTAGAAACGAAAAGGTAAAAAGTTTAAAAAAATTATCCGTGGTTGCCAATGTTCGTCTGCAACAGGACTCGCGGGTTTCCGACCATCCTCAACCTACGAGAAAACCAACAAGAAAACCAGCTCCGACCACAACCACAACTATCACTACGGAAGCGAAAACTAGAGCAACAACAAGGCGATTCACTACTGCCGCAACAACCACACCGGCGCCTCCTCCAAGAACAGCCGGAGGGCTGCACCTCATTGCTCTTAACTTCCCGTTGCGTGGCAACATGAGAGGAATAGGAGGTGCAGACTCTTTGTGCTTCAAGCAAGCACGGGCTGCTGGCTTCCATGGAACGTACAGGTGTGTCTTGAACTATCTTAAATTATCTGTTGATGTTTATAACTTGGTTTTACGGCATCTTTATCTTTGCTTCTGCAATAAACGCCAAGTGTGGCAGCCGCTTGTTTTACACAACGAGCTACATCACATCCACCGAGATTTGAGGATATTTTTGAAAACGATAAAAGTTCCAGTGGCTTGCAACGTTTAAATTATGCCTGAAATATCTTAGCCAGCCATGATTAACCTGAACGGTAAATTCGGCGTATGCTTTTTCTAAACGTTCTCAAAAGAATCTTTGTCAGTATGTTGCAGAACGCGGACGACATTAGAACAAACGCAGGTTGCAACGGCCTATTTAAAAAAATATGTGCTATGATATTCTTGGTTTGCGGTTGCTCGTTGCCACAAATTCGCAAGCTATTGTTCTTCCCTTTCAGAGCCTTCCTATCATCACGTGACCAGAATGTAATCTCCATCGTGCGAAGACCCGACAGAGACAGTGTTCCTATTGTTAACGCGCGGGTGAGTTCCACTAATTACTTGGACGTTAAAATTTGCACATTGCTGGATATCTTCAGTTCGCTTTTTAATTGCTGTTACGCGATTCAATAACTAGACCAATGTTTCTCAAACTTATTTATTCCATCGCCCCCTTTTCACTCTCGACACGTCGTTTTCGCCCCCCAAGCTCAAATTAAAGGAGCCGGAGCAGGATCCGGAGTTCAGTTGAAATTTAGGACCGGAGCTGGAGTGATGGACATTTGAGAGGTAGCTATGGCTCCGAGTCCTTTTCTAGATACTAACGGTTTTGCCAAATAGACTTAGGTGTGCTCTTTATAGCACACTAAACTCGATTGTTATGAGTTATGACACCAGACTGCAACAATGGATCTGCAAGCCTTTGATGTTCCATTGGTTTGATAATCGCTAATGTTGTGACATCGTAGCTGTCAGGCGTGGTGTTACTTGTTGAACAGTGGTTCTCAAGCACCGTTCTAAGAACCGCATGCAACTCCCAACCATCCTTTGTGCGGCTTTTAGCAATCCTGTAACAGATTCAATTTGAATGAGAGCTGATGATGCCTATTTCGCAGGAGAAATTTATACTCTGTAAGAAATTTATGTCTGAATCTCTGCTGCGGGAAAAGATTCCTTTCGATGGCCAGTGTCTTTCAGTAGCACCTCTAAAATTTGGTGTAACAGACATCGTTAGTACAATAAAACAAAATATATCAACTGTCTTGTGGTAAAATTCTTTTGTGCTGCTCTCTAAAAATTCGTAGGTCTGGATTTGGCTCCCTTCAGCGAAATGTTTGAGAACCACTGTTGTACCAGTTAGAAAAACGTTAACTGCCACAACATCTTACTTTCTAGTCAGTTATTATCAAACCGGGTCTGTAGTAGTGTAACGATTTAAAAAGAACTGAGCTATAATCAGTAGGTATACACGTATGATATAATATTCATAGCTTTTGTAGCTGTTGTTGTTAGCATGGAGTATGATTAAGATATGACACCATTGCAGATTTAAGCGTGAAATGCACAGAACGCCATTGTTAAGCAGGAATTTTTTTAGAAACCACAAGGCTTACTATCAAGTTTTACTAGATTCAGGGTTTTTTTAAGGAAAATGTTAGGTACCCGATGTGGACCTGTAGGGACCAGATTTTCTCTAATTCTAGAGACCCGATGATAACTTTCTCTGATTCTAGGGACCCGAATCGGGTCCATAAAACACCTTAAAAAAACCTGCTAGATTACTGACAAACTTCACTAGGAAACATTACGTTTACAAGCAGAAGCATAACATAAAAGTTATAAATAATTGGTAGCGAACTAGCATTGCTTTTCATAGCAGTATATTATCAGGAGGGTATAAAAAAGCAATATAAACAAATGTGGACTTTTCTTGAAATTTTCATCTGTGGAAAAAAATATATTTTTTCAGCACGGTAAACACCAGTCTTATTTTCTCCTAAGCTTAGCGTGTTAAATTGTGCTTTACTTTGCCATTCATAACTGCTTATTATGAGTGCAAAAGATAAGAAACCAGTTTAGCAAAAATCAAATGTGAATTTCGTGCTAGAAGTCATACTATTTCTTTGAATAAAGGGCTTTTAAACATATCTTCGCATTTGGGTTAATGCAGATGCAAATGTGTGCATATTTGAAAGAACAGATGAGAGTCGACCCTGTGTTCTGCACTCTTTTTATGGTTTGCCCGGGCAGCGCTGTTAGCTGGAATCGTTAAGACTGCTGCAGGCAAAGCATACAACGAGTACAAAACACTTGGTCAGTTGGGACTGGTCTGTGTTTAAATGCTCGGACACGAGTGTAGTTTTCCAAACAGCCATTTTCTTGATTCTGTCGTAAGAAATAACAAAAGGTCCTCAGGCATTGACGGTGAAACCAGCGACTTCTTTCCAGAAATTGTTTATATTGCCATTATCTTGAGTAACGTTTTTGCTAGGAACTTCTCTGAATCGTCTGAACCTGTGATTGTTTTTTCACTGATTTCCTCATGGTAACAGCGCTGCTTGTAAAAAACTACTAGATTAAATAACTCAAAAAGGTTTGGTAGATTCTCCCGATTTTGTGTACTTGATTTACTTCGTTACTTCATTTTCCATTCAATTTGAGGCACACCAAAATAATCAAAATATTAATGTGTGAAGACGAACAGAAGCCGGAGCTGGATCCGGAGCCATGAAAAAAGAGAGCTCCGGAGCCGGAGCCATTTTCATGAAATGAAGAGCTGCGGAGCCGGAACTGTGACATTTTTACGACGGCTCCACAGTCCTGAAATAATCCACGCTGTAACCGGGCACATAGACGATCCGGAGTAAAAATTCAACAGATAAATTGCTTTAGCAACAACCTCCAACGATTATTATCATAGTAGCCTAAATTGAAATTTACAAGGAACTAGCATTTCATAATAGTAGGATACTGATGTTAGCTCAATGATCGATTAGTGGTTGAGCATTTTCGCCCCCTTGGTGTTTTTTCGCCCCCCTATCGCCCCCAAGGGGGCGATTCCGCCCACTTTGAGAAACACTGAACTAGACCGTGTGTCTGACGCGGTATTTTGGTGCAATTGATGTGCATCCTAACACGCGCTGCGTCTCGTGGGAAGCTTCAATGTTTACTCGCTCGGTTAAAACTCGTATTTAAATTAAATGTCCTTTTTATATGTTAACTAACCGCAATCTTCAGAGGGATGGATGTGAAATTTAAGTTTTGACGGCTTCTGAATTACTAAAGACACGAATCCAATGCAAACTATAGAATTTACAAGTTTCAACCGTGATGTTGACTTTACAAGTGGTTGAAATATATATATTTTGCTCAAATGTTGTTAATAACGACGCTGCCGATTTAGCTCAACTTGCGGACTTTCAACAGGGCAAATGATGACCCGCTGTCTACATGGGCTGAAAAGTCGCCGTCGTTTGTAATTACATAGCAAAATTTCATAACTTGCTCGTTGGCTGGTTCTGCAATCATCTTATAAGTATTTGTACGTCGCAAAGGTATGAAAGCTAAAATTCTAGTTTCTATCCCTTTTAAAGTAAGTTACCTTCGAGGAGTGGCCTAGTTTTCTAGACAGTTGCACCTCCCAACCAGCAAATCCCGCCGCGTTTTGTCTACACATTTCTTGAAATCAGCTGCGTTTTGCCAAAGTGGTTAACAACAAGAATGAGAAACCTGATGCTGATGCTTTACAGCAGTGGTTCTTAACCTGGGCGCTACCGCCCCCTGTGGGGCGCTGTTGACTTTTAGAGGGGCGGAAATACTCAGGGGGGCGCTATAGGGGGCGTTATATTCA
>JGI24159J19872_10000854_pt1 | contig 30642 bp, 24 predicted proteins | sample Ectturendosymbi4_FD_19872 | JGI IMG/M metagenome (IMG submission 19872)
GACGCGTCGCCAGGTGGGGGCAAAAGGCGCCGTCATTCCACCAATTTTGGACTGCAAATATTCAAGTGTTGAGCAAAAATTGTTATGACCACGTAAACCAATTATTCAATCCACTAAGCTGTAGATAACTAGTATTTTGCCAAAGTTTCTGCGTTAAAGCTATAGGCGTAAGGAAGTGAGGGGGAGGTTTGAACAAGATTTAAAAAAATATGGAAAAAACTTCCCGATATTTTTGTGCAAGCTTCTGAAACAGAACCATCGCGCTGCAAAATTCACCTATTCATGTTTCCTCAAAGTGGCGCAAAAATTCGGGCGAATTGCAAGCTTTGCCCCGCCTAAAGCCCAAGGTTCCCGTATGCCTCTGGTTAGAGCTGTGTACCATGATTTGTTGAGGCGCGTCGCTGCGCGCCTTAAACAGGGGCGTAACGACGGGGGGCAAGGGGCACGATTGCCCGGGCACCAAATCACTCTGAGGGCGCCGAAAAATCCTAACAATGTCACAAGAACTTCAGTGCAGTACATTTGCTTCCGGAAGACCTCAGGTTTGAACAGAGGGACGCCAAACTTGCTTCTTGCTTCGGGCGCCATCTAACCTCTTACGCCCCTAGCAGTAATTCAATACTCCTGCGTTGTCCATGTATATGAAGTGAGGAGTTGCACAATTGCATAGTTGCGTAGCTCATAATTTATTCCTTGAGCTAATCGAGCACGTTTAATGCATTTTTGTCACATAGCGGAAAGTTGTTTGCTAACGTAAACATCTGTAGCTTTTTACACGCTGCATTATGGTTCAATCAGCAGGGGCGTAACGAAGGGGCAAGGGGGCGCAATTACCCGGGCGCCAAATCACTCTGGGGGCACTGAAATACTGCTTTGGCGCCAAAAAATCCTAACAGTGTCACACGTACATTCTTCAATACAGCACATTTGCTTCCGGAAGACCCCGGGTTCGAAAATAGAGGGCGCCGAACTTGCTTTTTGCCCCGGGCGCCATCTAACCTCGTTACGCCCCTGTCAATCAGGAGATTAGTTCCGTCAAGAAACTCATCCACTCAATTTTATGTTGCAAAACTACGATGCAGACAAACTGCGGACTCACGAACTGCACTGGCAACAGCCCTGAAACTGATTTTTCGTTTCCATTTTGGAGGCTTGTAAAATCTTGAGTCAGTAATAAGTTTTCCACATTGCATTCCTATTTTTACTGCTGCCTTTCCTTTTCTTTTCAAGGCGGTCATCAGGCATTAAAGAATAAACTTGTAAAAAACAGACCATTTTCATACAGCACAGCAGCAAGTCGAGAACTGCGAACGTGACTGCGTTTGTGAAGGCTGGGCAGTTCTCACGCGGCAAAGAAAAAACGAAACAGTGAAACTATTACGAAACAATAGCATCGTTCACGCTATCTGATAAGAGGTTGGGTAAAGTCCGGCACGTAAACCCTGACGTTTAACTAAGCGAAAAACATTGTTTATTTTAGAGTATTTTTAAATCTGTTTCTACTTCCATGGGCACCAAAAAGGGGTGCATTTACGACAAAGGGGCGCCATTCAAGGGGGCGCCACAGAGGTTTGAGGGGGGCAGTTTGGAGCAACTGGATCCGCCACTAAACGCAAATCACCAGCATAATTATATGCGACTGAAACTGTATGCTTGCTTGCAAATTAAATGTCATCCTGTAAACCCCAGTAATGTTCAATTATTTTAAGTACCTTGCGCATTGTTTGCTGCACCCACATTATTTTTCAATTTTCAAATCTTTCAATTATGTTCAATTATAAAAGGAAAAATTTATAAAAGTTGTGTGAGACCAATAATGTTGTATGTGAGCGAAACGTGGTGCTTGAGGGAAAATGAGATGGCGATTTTGAGACGAACTGAGAGAAGTGTGGTGAGAACGATGTGTGGAGTCATGTTGAAGGACAGGAAGAATACGAAGGAACTGGTGGACATTTGGGTTTACAAGATACGGTGGATAAGTTGGCGAAAGCAAATGGGGTACGATGGTACGGGCATGTTTTGAGAAGGGATGAGGGTAAAGTGCTGAGAAGGGTTTGGACTTCAAAGTAAATTGACGACGGGGAAGACCAAGAAAAACATGGAGAAGGCAGGTGGAAGAGAAATTAAAAAAATTGGTATGAGTGAAAAGAACGCTTTAAATCGATTAAAATAGAGAGAAGGACTGAAATTAATTGCAAGTCATTAGGTTATCCCGGCCACCTCCATATCGGAGATAATACCGGATTTAAAACGTAGACTACTACTACAAGAACCGTCCTTGAAGGGGCTTCCCCATAACAGGTAACTGAAAGTGGGAAAAGTTCAAGACGTCGATCTTGAACACAAGTATGCGCAAAACATCTGGTTTGTTATTTTCGACTTTTTCGTTATTATGCATTTCTGAAAAAATGTCTTGCATTAGATGCCAGCATATTTTTGTATGGAAAGGAAAAAGGGCACCAAAAAATCGGGTGGAATTTTGGTTTCGGAACCATTTCTTGCCGCTGTCTGTCATTTCACACTTTGGGCTTGCCCGTCAAAGACTCAAAATCCAAAATCACAAGTACTATCTTTTTCCAAGCCAACAAATCTAAAGTCCTGTCTATGAAGAGCTAAAAACTTTTTGATTCTGGTTTATTGAACAAAATGAAAGAGTGTGTGTTCAAACGAAATTGCTTCGCTTTTATTCAGTTTACTACAAGTAGAGCTAACCCAAAGCTTCCTTTTGGTACTTAGAATCTGCTGTTTTTCACAGTTCGGTGAATATTTCGGAGCGTCGCTCACGACGAATGACGTCAACACGGACGGATTTGATGATCTGCTAGTGGGCGCACCACTACACTCAACCTTGAAGCAAGCTGATGAGGGAAGAGTTTACCTTTACATGGGTGGAAAGAACATGGTAATTTCGCTATTAGTTTAACTAAAAAGACAGTGGAAAGCAGTGTCAAATACATGCGCCCTTNCAAGTTTACTTGATACCTTGTAAACGATCTGTACCGGTCGGGTTTTTGGCATCCGACATTAAGCACACAAAAAATCAAACAAATAGATTATGCTGGCCACAACTGCAACGAAACAGGTCTAAACGCGAACGGAGTGGTTCTTTGTTGATTTCAACCACAAATTCCTTTCTAGTCCAAAACACCAGATCGTGTTCTTCGCGGTTCCCAATCAGCATTTTCGAGGTTCGGGAGCGTTATTTCTGCACTTGGAGACATCAACTTGGACGGTTACAGAGGTTCGTCCAGTTCCCGGCTTAAAGAGCTTTTTCATTTTCTAAATATGTCGAAAAACACGTGTGGAGAAAAATTTGTTGCTTGCAAAGTTTTTCATAAAGTCCTTAAAAAACTGTTTTTAGCAGAGACGACGTGCGATATTTTCCTCCGTTGTTGTTAGTACTGGAAGCTTGTGATGAAATTTGAAGTTTCCATGTACCGATGTTTTCTAGCATTTCATTGAAAGTTCGTTTTCGAAATTTTGTATGCTATTTTAGCAAATTTTATTTATATTTGTACCTTTAACGACGAGCTGCCTTCAAAAGGAGGGTCAAAATTTGCTCCTGAGAAAATTCGAATGCTGTTGCAAATCTGGTCAAAGCATTAGAATGGTTTGTGGGAATCTCACTTGAAACTATTATAAATTTGTTCTTGTGTTTGTAGCGTTGTGCGATACAAATCAATACTAATAGACACCGGGCAACTTTTTAGAAGATTTCACTCTTTGAGCTCGTAGTTTTGCAAAACCATTTCCAGCTTTTATCATGTCTTCCTTCCTGCAACTTTAAGGGTGGTGGCGTATCAGCTTTTTACCTTGAACCAGATATCGCAGTCACGGCTCTCACCGAAGACGGAACCGGAGTCGTATATATCTTCCATGGACACCACGAAGGCATCGATCCAACTCCTGCTCAGAGGATACACCCGAAAACGTTAAAGCCAGAACCGAGCCAACCGTTGCGCAAATTCGGCCAAAGTGTCGCTGGTCAATTTGATGTGGACGGCAATGGCTACCCTGGTGACTGTTTTGATTATTTACAAGTGAAACTGCTCTTGCGTTGACGCATAAACTGGGCAACAAAATACCTGTGTTGTGACTAGGGTCGTCGCCAGCGGGGGTCCAGTGGTGCCCGGCCCCCCATTTAAAATCTTTGGCCCCTCGGTTACTGCATACATCCAATATTATATTTTGAAATTGTGGCCCCCTTTTGGTTTTTGGTCCCCCCTGCTGCGAAATCCTGGCTACGGGCCTGGTTGTCATAAACAACGCTTCTGGTATTTCTTGGCAAAAATTATGGAGTTATCAAAATAATGGAAGTGGTCGTTGACGAAGTGCTCGTAAAAACCACCAATGACATTTTGATGTGATACAATAACTTGTCATCCTACGAACGTGATACAGCACTCAACGTGAGAATGCAGAAGCAATTGTGGATTTTTCTTATAGAAATGGCAAAGACGTATTCAGGATTCCGCAATGTATGATGTATCCCTGGTGTATTTCAGCAATTTCCTCACCACACGTTTTTTATCATTTAGCGTTAGTTAATGCTTGGTCGTCAAGCATAATCCGATAGCAAGTTTAATTCCTTGCTGGCTCGTTCTACGTCCATTGATTTTGCGCGAGTGACATTGGTGTGGACCTAAATTATCTTGAACACTCTGCAGTTGATAAAATCCAATCATTGATTTTTTCCGGCAACTCCATCTTTAAATTAAAACTGTCGTCTTTTTCAGATATACTGATCGGGTCGCCCGGAAGTGACACAGTTGCTATCCTTTTGTCTCGTCCTGTAATTTACGTCAACGTGAAGTCACATCCCGACAAGTACTTCGTCTCAAGGTCACGACCTTGCGAGGGACCGGAATGCTTCAAGTGGAACATATGCTTTTCGTACCGGGGCGTTTCAGTTCCTGACGCCATTGGTGAGTGATAGCAGTGACTTGTTACAGTTAATCGGTGGAAAACTGAAAAGCTCAGGCTCGATCAAATTTCAACTTAGTTGATTAATTGATTTGATTCAACGTATCCTGCTAAAAAATGGTGCATTCGTATCCGAGACCGCATGGTTTCTTACTGAACAATGTATTTCTGTTTTTCGAATTTTTCCTTTTATTCGTTTTGCTACAACATAAATGAAGTAGTATATGTTATGCACTGCCCAAAATAATCAATACCTCTCAACAAAACAGAGTCGCGCCTCTTGTTACCGAAGTGTTTGATTTTTATTGTGTGTTCTCTTTATTTGTTGTTTTATTTACGTACACGGCATTGGCTAAACATGGAGTGCGAAAGTGTGCAAAAAATTTTTTTCTAACATTTTTGTACTGTATTTAGCAAGTGGCGTTTTCGACGGTTAATGCAGACATTTTCCAGACATTTTGTGCAATGACCCGTGACATCTGCATTGATCCATGCAGTCGAACCTAACTAGCCTGGAAACACGTTTCAGTGTTTTTAAGATCTCAACCAATTGTTCTACGCAAATCTTACTTTGCAGTAGAAATTTATTTTGTCATTTCTGCAGGCACTTATAGATTAAAAATTTTTATGTAAAAATTTAGCTTTTTTATCAAAGCATTTTTTCCGAGAAACAAGCTGAAGTTACTGCACTGTTGATGTTTCAATGAAACAGCAACTCTCATAGCGGAAACTGTCAGGTGGTACTAAATGTGTCGTCCCTTGCCTCTTGAAACGAAAATTAGACGCTTCTTCACCCCCCAGTCCTTGTGGCTGGGGGAGGGTATCCGGCTGCAACCGGCACTTCTTGTGTAGCTAAATTGATTATTTTTTCGTTGACGAAATAAATCAATGTTCAACCGTAATATTTGCCAAAAATTATGTGTTGCAGTAAACAGTTTTAGTTGTTGAAGTATTCATCATTTGTTTGTCTCTCATGCTCTGCTGTTTAGCATCGCATTTTCAAAAGCGGTATCTTTCAGCACTGCAAAATGCGAACTGGTGTTTGAGAAAATATAATCAGATTTTGGAATCCTAGACTGGCGCTCTTTTGATTTCAGTGATAAAGTACGAAATTAAACTTGACGTTGCTCACGACGTGCCGCGGGTTTTCTTCGCTTCGACGCAAACGTCAGAATTAACGGCGAACGAAGAGATCCATCGCTATGGAGCAACTCACTGCACTGGTCACGTGATTAAAGTAAAGGTCAGGGAGCTTAATTTTGAACGAAAATTTGGCGCTGCGCAACTGCATTTACATTTACTCAAGTTAAGTTAAAACTGACGTGCCAAACTTCTGTTTGCTTGAAACGACCATTTTTTCGTGGCCTGGAATATTTTTTGGCAAATATGTAATCAAATGTTGACGTCAATCTGATTTCTGATGAACCGCCTCGTTGAAACGTCCGATTCACAACAATTTACAAACTTCATCGCAAACTCTCACGAACCACATGACGCACAAACAGAGAAAGTTTCCAGGTGTGTCCTTGCAACATTTACTCGGAATATAAGTAACCAGCTCGTTTTTGCAATGGCAATGAACTCTTTCAGAAATTGTTTAGATGGAAACGTTTCTGTTTAATTCATGTGCCATCGTTCCAATTGCTTTTTCTGAATAAACAATTGATTGTTCTGGTTAATGTTTGTTACAAGTTCCCCCCATATGATCACAAATTTACGTTTTTATTTGTTTAACCTGTGATGTCATCATAAAACGTTTGACAAAGTGTCGACTGTCGATACTCGCTTGTCACAAGTAATAACAACAACACCGCTAAAATTTGAAAGCTGGTATCTAGTAGAAATTGTTTTTGTTGGCGTGTGGTTCGTTACTGTGGCAACGGGTGTTGTTTAGCGCAAGCAGTGCGGCGCAACGTATGAGCTTCAAAAACACTGTTTTGATTTCATTCAGGCACAAATTCGAGACATCATGACTCCGGTGCAATTGCACCTCAAATACGACATGGGTGATTTCGATGAAGTAAACAGATATTCGGGGGACGATTTTGTCATTGACGAGGCATTTTTCGGGCCAGAAACGAGCACGCCGGGCCCTCGTCAGTCAACCGTCATGTATCAGATATCCCGACCTGTCAATCAGTCGGAGAAGGCGTTTCATGCAGAGCACCAATCTCCTCTGAGCGCAGTGGTCAACATGTAAGTCAGGCAGGAGAACGGCTTGAAGCGTTCTTGGTGCATTAGACTTCCGGCGGAAAAACTTCGGTGTTTCACAAACGAAAATTAGGTGTTTCGCAGGCGTGCACACGCGTTCTGTGAACTCGACGTTATAAAAAAAGTTTTTGTGTCTTTAGCCTTTCGTTTTCCTGTAATACAAACTCCTTTCGTTTTGCGCGTACAGCTCCATCAAAACGTGCAAGTTGTTTGTTCAGTAACTACGCGAGTTTGCCGTTGCATAAAACATTTTTCTATTGAAGTGCAACTTTCCGCCATTTTTTCAGAACGAGCGTTTTCTTTCCCTTTTTTACGAAGTTTGGTAATTTTTTGAGATTTTGTGTTTAACTGGTGCATTTAAATATTGCACAACAAACAACTACTTTGAGCAAAATATAGACGTGTTGGTCGCTTACTTCATTTAATAGCACTCATGTACGATTTTCAAAAAGTAACCCGCGGGCAGTTTTTTAATCAGACATAAAACCGTTGTTTTCAAATCAGCTGATGCGTTTCGTTTGGAAACTTTTATTGGTTTAGGTTTGAATATTGCAAAGGCATTCTTGAAGTTTTTATTTATGTTAAATACACGTAATCGTCCGCACAAATGACAAAGTGAGAGTTTTGTAATTATATTCATTCTTAATCTTTATGCTCACTAGAACAGTCGCCGTTCTGTCAATAGAATACCTAGATTTTGTTTCAGTAAAGCAAGTGACTGTAGACGAGAGCGGTGAAAATGCCGATTTAAGTGACGTCGTTTGAACTTTTTCAGCAAGTCGTGTAGAAACCAATGTACAAACTAATCCAACAATGGCTCATGTCATGATATACTGCATGCCAGGCACGACGAAAACGAACGAAGCGACTCGATTCCGTTCCGGACCGCTTGTGAAAACGTCACAATGTGCAGAACCGATTTGCAGGTGGAAGCTGCCATCCGGGACATTGTGGGGTGGGTAACGCGAGTTCATACAGTCGTTCTAGGCGGATACCCGCCACGTCTCGCTGAGTTCTGTCGATTTTTTTCGCTTGTGACTGACTTCCAAGTAAAGATCGATATCAAATCCGAATGTGGGAATGCCACGACAGTTGGACGTTCAGGAATGTTCTTTCCGATTAAATTTTGCTTTTTCCTTGTTGGGGTTGTTTTACAAAAATTATATAAGCGTCAATGAATTGAGATAAATCGCATCGATTGTTTCGAAAAACAACTGTTTTCATCGTTAGCAAAGGTGCAAGTGTTGCAATCCAAGGCAGAAAGTTTGAATAGCGCGCATGGACATCGGAAGGGGTTTTTCCAAGGAGGACCACTAGGGGATTTTTCCAAAATTTTTCTAGGGGAGGCCAAAAGTGATGAAATTTGTTTTTTTCCCAAACGAAACTATGAAAATAACCATTTTTGCTGAAATTTTCAAAATCCAGGGGGCAAAGGCTTCCCCTGTCCCCCCTCCGACGGCCATGATAGTGGGACTTCGCGGAAATGCCCATATACTTTCTCCAAAAAAAGTGCGAAATCCTAGGCATAACAGTTGGTGTCGAAGGAAAATAAATGATAAATTTTGAATGGTGATAACTGAAATTTTCGCTGTAAACCAGTGATTTACAACACGCGACAGACGCCCCACAGGTGGGCAATTCGATTTAGGGAGGCCGACTAACGAGTACAAAGCAAGGTATTGGCGTTTTAAGCTTCTCAGCTAAAACGGAATAATCATAAGATGTATATATCATCACTTACGGACAATCAGGATTTCAGGGATAATTTGGTGGGGCATGGGCAAATTTGGCGGGGCATGGGCAAATTTGGTGGGGCATGGGCAAATTTGGTGGGGCATGGGCAAATTTGGTGGGGCATGGGCAAAGGCTGGGAACCACTGCTTTAAACCTATGCTAGCAGTAACTACTTCACGTAAATGTACCTTCCAACTGTTTTACTTTTTCTTGCTGATAGCAACGTGCTTAAGGAAATCATCGTTCAACCGAACATCAAGATCAAGGTCCGTCTCAAGATAATAAATGGAGGAAAAGAGGACGGACATGGCATTTTCGGCTCTGTACATTACAGCGAGCAGCTGGTGTTCAACGCGTTAAAAGGAACACGGAGCACAGACGAGGTTAGTTGAAAGGTTCGATGTGATTGATTCCACCAACCAATGGCAGTGTCTGCATGAGAAATCGATGATCGTTCTACGTAGCAGCAGGTCGGCAATTTTGTGATTAGCGCTGATGAAACTGAGGAGTGCCGGAAACCCATTGCAGTGCTAGCGCTGTGGTATTTGTCTTCTGGGGATCTGCGCGGACAATCTCTNTGTAGAAATGAGTTTGTAGACCAGTTTCCGTGTAGAAATTTCTGCTGTCTTTTTGCGGCATGTGGATCTCAGTTGCAGCTGGTTGTGCTACTGTATTGCCTAAACCGATTCCGTTCGCATTTTAGCAGTTTGAGCAAATTCCCTGAACGTGTAATGCTGTAGGCGTGTAAAAAGATAGCGGAACATGTGGTTTTGATTCTTTCAGTACTACTTATTCAGCTTAAGTGATAACTTCAAATATTGCAATATTGTCAAGTTGTCTTAAAAGACTACTGGACGCAATTTTTCGTGGTTACGGGTTTTGCAGCTGATTCTCAGACAAAACAAAGAAATCCAATTTGCGTTTTGAGAAACCTAATACCGACGTTTAACCGCTCGATTACGGTCAAGTTCCACGTAGACTTGACCAAGTCGGTTCCGACAAAGAATCTGTCAACTTGCTTGAAAAACTTGCAGAAAGCCAATAAAATTTGCCATTAATGACGTTCTCTATAATTTGTGAAACATATGAGCGTTGTAATATTTTGTAAGCAGTTATGCAGTTGGTGGGAAAAACAGCGTCATAACGTTTTCGTTGGTGTTCAACTTCGGTTCTTGCAGATTTGTTGCGTTGAGACTTGATTGGTCCGCATTTCTTGAATTTCCCCGTCTTCCGCGGTCGGCATAGCAACGTTGGTGGAGTTATTCATCCGCCAATCGTTGAGTTTTCTCTCGTGGTGCGCTTCTGCGACGCTTGGCCATGAACGTCCGTGATTACGTTGCGATAAAGGTCTGAACGCCGCACTCGCTACAACGTTCGAAGAGTTCTTCGTACGCTTCATGTTTCGCTGTTAAATCGCTTTACCAGCAATTCGAGGCCAGGTCACTGTCTCGACAAATTAAATGGCGCCGCCGTATCGGCGCCACCAAGTGTCGTGCTTTCTTTGTAGCGCGGCTGCACCCCCGAGACATCTGAAAGGCGAGAGGCTTTTGCCCCACTGCTTCCTCACGTGATACCAGAAGTCGACGTTTTATAGTCGTTTTTTGTGAATTTCACAACAGAAACAAAATCCCCGCTGTGTACCAAGTCTTATTTTTGTTTTGATAAAGCGTTGCTCCCTTTCTTGTCTTGGCACTACAAGCAATGAATGCAAATCATTTCAAGAAAGAAACGTTGGAACAAAATCTCAATGTTACCTCATATTTCTGCGCACGGCGATTGGTCGACCAGGTCATTGCCTCCTCTAAGTTTTTTCATTCTCTGTCACTGAAGCGCTAGCACGCTGCTTCCTCAGATATCTTGCAAATTGCGTGCTAACGTCAGCGATAATAAAAAAAATCATCTTTCAGCACGCTGAACCAGGGGCGGATCCAGTAAGTATGTGTAGGGGGGGAGGTGATTTCAATGATATGTGGCAATCAACTCTCATTACAGGTTCACTACTGTAAGAGAGATGAATTATACTTCACAACACTGCTGTGACAAAATATTGAACGGCAAAATGGCCTTATATCGCGAATGTTGTTTTCCGAATTGTTTAAAATCATACTTTCGTAGGTTTTAGGGGGGGCGATCGCCCCAATCGCCCCCCCCTCCTTGGATCCGCCTCTGCGCTGAACACAAGCACATGGCTTTTTTGTGAGGCAGAACTGAAAAACGTCAAACAACAGTATGATAAAAATACTTTTTGTACGATTCAGGCATCATCTGGGCCTTATGACTCGTTCTTTTTTGTTGAAACCTCAGTGCGTATTAAACCGAGCTGACAATAATTTGTTAATTACCGTTTTGGAGTAGTAGGCCAAATGTCATGCGATTGGCAATTTCAATAGGGCAATTGTGCAGTGATGACTGAAAGCAGCACTTTTAAAATTTTTTTGAAAATCGCAGCTCGCAGTTGGTGTATTTCATATGATATAGGCATATTGTCCATGCTATTGAGGTTGCAGTTACTTCGGTAAAAAACTGATAAATGCCACGTACGCTAATTGCTGATATTGCACTTTGAAAAGACGGTTGTGTAGCAAATGTACAGAGTTACTGTTACGCTATTTCACGTTTGTAGTTGCTATTCTGTACTACAAATAGACACAGATTTTTTAAATACCGCACCAATCAGATACGTTCGAAGAATCGTAAATATTTTAAATTTAATGAAACGGTTTATGGAGCAAAACTTAGGCATCCAGAAACCTTCCGGCGAATTAAGGTAAAGAACGGCATCGTGACACTGATCAATAATAACAAACGGTTTAAGTGATATTATGACGTCACAAAGATTAATAGAGACGCAAGGCTCTCAATTCACGCTACCCACACAGCCTGGCAGTTTTGAGAGAAGGCTGTGTTGCCGTGATGAGCAGTTCAGCACAGACATGAAATGTTTTAGCTGCCTGTTCCCTTTCGGGTTATTGTTTTTGCTGTTCTAGTTTGATTCCGTCACGTTAGTGCGGAAACAGCTACTTTTCCAAACAGCTGCTTTTCAAGAAATTTGTTATGAAGGGAAAAGGAAAAAGTTACGCAAGTGTATGATAATGCCACTAGCCTGCGTTTCTGTAGTTGCTCGTTGCAAGAAAAAGGAAGGAAGTATGTCATGTGACTTCTCTGCGGCTTCTCTGCCTGCATGTCATGCACAAACTAGAATCGTGATTGCCGTAGGTGCGTGACAGACAGTTACCACAATCATCACAGATAGCGAGCCTCGATTCAGCCCAGTGTGATCCAGCTTCTGCAATGGCTGCCAATTACGGGAGCAAACTTCAGTTGTTTGAACAGTCAGGCGCATTGACTGGCGTTTGGGTATTCCTAAGTGCAGTTTGTGGACAATAGCACTAAACTTTCAGGCATACTTTTAGTTAAACCATTGAAGTTAGCAAAACGAACCGCTAGCAGTCAGAAATTTAATTTGCGGATGAACTACAGCAGTACATAGCCTAACTGTTTACTTCGGATCACAGAGAGGCGGGCAATATCATTATGCACTGTAGCCATGTGGATAGAGCGGCAGGTTATATCTATGTATAACTTACTGCACCTTCACTACATCTTCAGCCACTTTAGGTTTGGGGCTAGTAACCTGCTTATTTTACGTTGTAACCGAGTCACTTTGCTCGAAACTTCAAAGCGTCAATAATTTTTGGTTATTTTTGAAGATTTTGATCTCGGTAGGCCACATTGCACACTAAGTGTTCTTAGTTGCTTAGCCTCTAAGTGCACGTCATTGTTGTCTGGGATCAGAGGCGGCATACAAAATACTGAGTAGCCTAGGGATTAGCTTATGCATAATGCTGGACGATGCCTCTGGAAAGGCTAAGCGAAGCAACCTTGGAAAGATTTTGGGGGGAGCTACTGTGGCTAAGTGCTGAGATTATGACTACTGTATTTTATAGTACCGAAATAATCTTGACTTGAATTCGCTTACAGGTATTATCACAAGTTACATGACNTAACAAAAAGTTTGTGGCCATGTATGTAACATTCTCTTGCGTTTGGGTTCAATGGTATTTTTGCTCTTTTGAAGTTAAATACTTCACCTTNAGNCTAGATACCTAAAAGTGGTGAAATGTTTTCAGAACTAAGTTACTTTAGTGCAGCTCCAATCGAGTTTGGAATCGTTAAGGTGTGAAACAGACAGCACCGCATGTCAACAGTGCTCTTTGAACGGAAGCGTTCCCCCCAACTGACCCCGCAGCCAGGTTTCCACCTGACGCCAATTGCCCTAACCCAAATAAATAAATATAAATATACAGAAACAAATGGAGGTGTATGGACATACCTGGCATGCCCTTGTATTGCATAGGTAGCGCAGGTGCATAAGTACGTCTGCATCTCAAGGAAGAAGAAAAAATGGTAAATATAGCCACAATGCCAGTGGTGGATCGAGAGCCTTCGGCAGTCTGAAAAGGAAACTTTAGAAAAACTGTTGCATGACATGAGGGTATGAAGCTAGAAAAACATGCATTTTTGGAAAAGGATGAAATGGTGCTTACGAAGAGAAGCTGCTCACCTATCTGGAATCGCCACTTCCCCCACACTAGACGTAGTTGTAGGAGACAGGGGTGCGGTAGCATCCACACACCTTACAAGTTCGCTAAAAATCTGTCAACAATTTTTTTAATTCTGTTATAAATCTGGCAGACAAACATATTTCTCACATTTTTGAAGAAAATTTTGAAGTGGACTACCCCGAGCAGAGAACAAAAGAACGCAGCTGTGTTTGCAAATAGAATTACCTGAAGATAAATCACAATCATTTCTTCACTCGCAGAAGTCACCGCGGTGAGCACAATGTGTATACGTCACGAAAGAAAAATATCGTTGCTCTCAATGTTATAAAAAAGTTTTGTATGCAGGCCCGAAATCGGCCCGAAACATTTTGACAAACTTAAGCCCGGCCCGACTTACAACTCTGGTTCTGTCGAGCAGTCCTATCGAAATATGCGTAAGTTTTGTATTTTCTGAGTAAGGGGGTGGCGTCACTGCGAAGTCGGCAGTGGGTTCCTAACGTGTGATAACGAAAGCTGTGCTGTTGTACAACAGCTGGTCTCCAATGTCACTTTTTGATGGACGAGAAAGCTTTGTAACTGTATCCCATGAGGAAATTCGCTGATAAGACAAACCGAGTCGACGCGGGTGGCTCATAGTTACCTCGGTTGCACCGTGAAAGGAACTTTGAAAAATGCATTTGGAAATTCCACAAGTTTGCTTTCTCGGGTTAGATGAGCATGAAAATAATTGCTGAGTTGTTGACAAATGCGCCTGTGCTCCTAAAACGTTATTGTGCATTTTGGAAGTTGCTACCCATAGACTCTGGTTTTAAGAGTTACCTGTGCGGGAAAAGTGAAATGGTAGTTGTGTCCCCCCTGAAAGCTCGAGCCCTACCCCCGTTTATCGTGTTGGATGATACTAATGCCAACTTCTATTTTCTTGCTCATTGACAGTAATTTAGCACATTCTTTTTTCGGGCAAAAATCCGAAAAATCGGACAAAAACTGTTCACACCCCCAAACATTCTTGTGTCGTTACCTACATGAAATCAACAACAAGTTCGTTGGTGGTACTGAAACAGGCGGTACCAAATTTTTGCTCAGTGTTGTCTATCGCTTTTGCTTTCGCAGGGCACTTCGGGCCACAAAGACCTTTTCAAAAAAATTGAAAAGCCACTGTTTTGTTCATGTCTGCAGGGTAAGTTATCACAGTAAAACACGGAAATGCAAGTAGGCATAAATGGTAATGAAATAAAGATTCGGATAAAAAGGAGGCAACAGTATGAGGTACAGAAAAATGAATGACTTTTTTTCAGGCAACTTCACTATTTGGGCCAGTTGCAAATATTTCCGCCCCTGAAAAAAACATTGGTGTCTGAGGGTCCTGCAAAGACGTTTGGGGCATGAAAAAGGCAATTCTGGTAAACAGCTACAACTAATGCAGCTGTTGGTCAATGCGCGGTGAACAAAGTGGCCATACCGAATTTTTGGGTCACGTTTTTCTATCACTGCTTTGATGCAACGAATACCTACCCGATTGTTTAGCTGTTCTGACATAAGATTTTAAGGCGGATTGTTAAATTATCAGCGAGGAACAATTTCTCTTTCTGTGCCAGAATAAAGTTTACTGACTGCTTTTAATATGGATGAGAGCATGTGACGTCCGGACAGCTTCCGGGTACACGGTAGACTTTTTGCAGCGTACTTGGACACGATGTGTTGTAGCGACGCAATAACCTGCTGAAAAAGGCTAATGCGTTAAAGTTTTTGACTGTAAGACAGGTTTTCAGTGCTGTTGATGTATTATGTCACTGAAAAACGACTTCGAAACTGAACAACACAGAGTTGGTCGCAGTATCCTGGTACCAAAGTTTGCCGCACCACCAGAAGGTCAGGAATTGACGTTAAAAGAAATTTGGGTGCCATCTACCAGCGGAAGATCGGACAGAGATCATCGCAGTCGCTCTGGCAGCCGTAAGCGCAGCTCAGGCCACAGACGGAAAAGCAGCAGTTCAAGAAGAGACAGAGTTCGTCGATCTTCGAGAGACAGCGACAGCATGCGGCGTTCATCGCCCACTTACATTCCTGCTCCACGAAGACGATCAAGTGATTCCCGCATCAACCAAACCCAACCTTCAAGGGTGTCACGATTTTTGGTTGCGCTGAGCGTAGTTATGTCCTGCGCTGTTGGTGTAGGGATCAGCTATGGCGTGTTTCTGCTTACGAAACAACCAAGTCAAACTGCTTCGACTGTTGCCGTTAGCAACAATGGATCCAACTTGTCACCTTCCGACAGAGAGTCGAACAGTGGCGATTTTGCTTCATCTGACACAGGCAATATGGAGCCTACGAACATAGCAAGGACCCCCAACCAAGCAGGTAAGCTGCGTTCACGTGTATTTGTGTTTAGGTCGACCTAAATTTTGTCTTTATACCAGTCATGGACTTACTTCCAAGCCGACCTCACTAACGTAAATTGTTCAGGCAACCATCAGACCATGATTTGTATTGACTGGAAAAGAACTGATTTATGCAGATGTGGACACTGTGAAAATATATGATTACACTCGCAAAGCTTGTCTGAAGTAAACATTTGTATGAAACATGAACGTTCGGAAAATTTTGGCCATCTGTAGTTTCAGACACACCTCTGAATCATCATAGATTTTAAACTTTTTCGTTTTCGTGAATATATCCCATCAGTAACAAGTATAGATGTTGCCAGGGATAGGGCCAAGGGGTCCTTTACGTCTAATATTTTGAAGACAAAAAGGTACCGAACTACAAATAGAAACAGAGTTGTTGCAAATGCACCAATGCTTTGTCGTTGTATACAATTTCGGTTTGGAAAATGGGGAGTACTGATTGTTTTTGCTCTTCACTTTTTTCAATATAATAGTAAGAACCGTTGATGCCTCTTGGTACTACAATTCTCCTATCCTTTGAGCCCCACAATAAAAACCCAGGCTACGCCACTGGTTGCAAGTACTGCTTCCGGCCATTCATGTGAAAAGTGTTTGGTTTTTGTTACGACTGCTCTCTGGAATCGCTTGCAAGGTGTTGAAGTGCCAAAGCGGAACATGTTTTAAGTTGCTCTGACTGCATTTTTGCGACATGTGTGGCATACGAATAAGTTTGAACGCGTTAATCTTTATGACTTTAAGAAAAACTAGACCATGGTAGTGAAGAATAATTCAAAACTACGCGTGCATTCTGTGCATGTTTTCACCAAAACTTACTGTTTGCAGTTTGGTTCAACAGTGATGATTGTGGAACACTTGGCAAAGGCATTAGTGATCCTCATAAAACTCAGAGCCACCGTTACAAACGTGATTTGCAAAATGACCTGCCGAGGCATGAGGCGATTGTTGGAGGCGAGGACGCAATTCTCGAGAACCATCCTTGGCAGGTACGTGGGGATGGTCTCTGCTGACGTGCTCTGCAAGTTCTTTATTGTAAAGGTGGGCAGTGGCGGATCCAGGCTTGGTGTTAGGGGCAGGAGCCGTCAAAAACAACCAAAAGGACAGGACTGCGAAATGAAATGATTTTTCTCCCACCTTGCAACTTGTTACGTACAGGAAACTTCACGGAGAGAATTTTCTTAGAGGAGTTTAGGTTTTATCGAAAATTCACTCCGTAACAGCTGTGACTAAACCCATATGCGCGCTGTAGCGAACTGTTTCCCCATTGGAAACCTAACAGGCGTGATTCGTGTTTCAAAACACGCGAGTCAGATCTCTTAAAATCTAAGAACTTATTGCAACAATTAACAATAGATAGGAAGTATAATCACCTTAAGTACACTGGTTGCTGGAGGCGACCATCTCAGATTGGTTTAATATCCCAAACACTTTGTGTTCGCTGAACCACTGCAGTAATTTTAGTACATATAGTGGTAAAACATTTGCATATATATGGTAATGATTTTATCCTATGTTAACCATCCACCATTTAAATCGCTGATTCAGCAATTAAAGGAAGATGACTTTTGATGATGACTAACCTCTTGTTTTTTTTCTTTGAATACAGTTTTCGTGTTCTCAATGCTTTCCTCATAGAAAAGACTGTAATTTGTTTGTTTGTTTGTTTGACGTCCATTTTTTAATCATATTTTTAATCGCGTAGCATGATCTGACCAGTGCTCGTTCGTTCCCCTTCTGGTGAAAAGACCAGCTCATAATTTTTTTACTTCTATGATGAGAAACTTAAGCAAACGACACTGCTTGTCTCATTGGTAACTAATATCTGAAACATTGCGCAACAGGCTCAATCGTCAACGTGAATAGATACCATTGACGTGCACTTCAAAACATTACTTAATGTAGAAAACATTCGGTTCTTCTCCCGAAAGACCTTAAGTTGCTCGCGATGGTATAAACATGTAATTGTTGCAGGTATCTTTGTGGACAACAAAACAGGAGCCGCATGGTGGCGATATTACCCACCACACGTGCGGGGGAGCCATAATCGCTTCGAACTGGATCATTTTTGCAGCGCACTGTGCCGAACCGTAAGAACCAGACAAGCTGTGCTGTTGTATTTTGTTGCTTTTAGACCGCGCTCTCCTTTCAAGCGCACCGTTATTCTTTCCACCTTTGCGTTTCCCACTCAGTGTTTCTGCTTAAAAAGCTGTGAAATCAACCGCTTCCTCATCGATCTCATTTATTTTCAATGATGGGATGCTGCTACGTGGAAGTGTATTGATACCTTGCAGTCGCCACTCTGCAACAAAATTATACTTTAAGACCAGAGGCGAAAGAAGTGTTTTCCACGTTGCTTATGCATGAAATGAATGTAAAACACGCGCCCACTATCAGCTTGCGACAGTAACATCTCATTTCGCAAGTGATGCGATAAACTTCCATCAGTAATATTGCCTCAGGAATATTACGCATGTATAAGGCTGAGCAGGTCAGTCACTGACATTGAAAACCAGTAATATCGAGAAATCGTGTAGTCTCGTGAAAATCATCTCCGTTGCCATGGTTTCACGCAGTGTTTTTAAGATGCTTTGAGGAACCGAAACGGTTTTTCAAAATTCAGTAGAATCTCACTGCAAATCATTAGTGTAGGAGCAGGCAAATTTTGGGGGGGGCCAAGGATTTTATCCCGAACTTCATAAATTTGCCCGAATAATTTTTGGCCACTTTTTGTGCATATTTCGGATGACCTCCAAAAAAGGTCTTGATGTGATTATGGGCGCCATTTTTTCAAATCAAAGCACGTTGGGCGCCATTTTTTGAGATTAAAACACGTTGGGCGCCATTTTTGCTCAGATTTTCAGGGATTTTGCGAAAGTTTTCCCAGATTTCTACGGATTTTGCCCGAATTTTCAGGGATTTTGCCCAGATTTTCACCAAATTAAAACTTTCGGGGGTGAACTTGCATCCCCGCTTCCTACACCACTGCTACAAACCACCACCGTAATCGCGTTCTACGACCATCTGGTTATTTAGAAAATGTCTTGAGGCGACAGCTCTCAAAATGTCTTAACGATCGCCAAGGTCAAACCTTTGAAAAACCCTGGTCATGTCTCTGCTCGTGCGACTGTCGCCTCAAGCGTGTTGTGAGTCAGAATTTCCGAAGCAGATTGGTTACAACTTACTGAAACTTCCTCCGCCAGATTTCCTTTCCCACATCATTGGAAACTATATGCTGGCGTGGAGAATCGGAACGCCATGCCCATGCTGGCGCAATCGGCTACTGTGACTGACGTCATCGCTCACACTCAATTCACAACCGCTACGTACAACAATGACGTAGCACTGATCCGCATCAAGGAAAACCTGACCTTTAACCTCAAGGTCCGACCAATATGTTTGCCGCCAAACAATCATCATTTTCTGAACGGCACCCTGTGAGTTGATGAGTGGCGTGTATATTTTGTTGTAAGAAATTTTGCCTTTGGATCGAATTTTTTTTCAAGAGAGTAAACAGTTCTGTGTGAATAATTTAAACTTTTCGTATCGTAACCATCTCGCATGTCTTGGAATGCAAACTCCCCAATTCCTCTGTACGGCGCTTTTTCTCAAATCAATCTGAAGTTTGCGAAGTCGAATGTTTTGCTTTATTTCTTGCTGTAGCATCAATTGAAAGTCGCGCAAGTCGTTGTGAAGAGTTCAACTGCTGATAAAGTTACGAAAATTAAGAGGTCCTGTAACAATATTAATGCCGCAAGTCAATTTTTTCTAGAACTTAACGTAAACTGTTTCGAAAATGCGCTGTTTGGACTTTTCGGTCGCATTTTACATTGTAGCACCAGCGTTATATAATTAATTAAAAGCCGGACCACCGGTCTGTGAGGCTTCAAGCCCCAAATTGAAACAAACCGAGACATTCTTACTCGCAGCTGCCGTATATCCGGGTGGGGCGCAAAGAAGGAAGGCCAGGGCATGCCTGACATGTTCCAAGACGCCTGGGTTCGAGTCATAAGCAGGGAAACATGCAACAGTGACGAGTGGTTGATGGGCATGGTGTCGAACATGATGTTATGCGCTGGTACTGTTGACGGGTCGAGAGACGCTTGCCAGGTATTGCAACCATGTTTATGCAGATTGTGGTTTGCTGAAACGGAGCTTTAAGCTATGAAAAAAAATTTAAACAAAATTTTCTGGTTCAGATTTGGTCTTCGAATGACTGAAGCTTTTTAGAAGTTTATAAATTGAGTTTATTTGATAGACTCAGAACGCCGAAAGATATCGGTAGACATTCGGTTACAAAAATCACAAACATTCATCGGTTTTATTTTTTGTTCGAATTGTGTATTTTGTGATAGAAGTCAACTTCGTGCACCAATGAAATAAAAGGGTGTGAATTGAATTACTACCAGTTTTTTCCATGCGTGTTGTGTGTCTATAGTCGCTGCTTTGGCTGTGACTTGTTTTCTGAGCTATCGTTTATTAGCAGTACTTGTTAAGAACAACACATTATTTTGATTTTGGTACATTTCTCAGAGTTGTGACTTTTCATATTTCAGGGTGATTCTGGAGGTCCTCTGTCTTGCTACGATGAAACTACGAAGAAGTACCTGTTGGTTGGCATAGTAAGCTGGGGCATCGGGTGCGGTGAACCCTTCATGCCCGGGGTCTACACCGACCTGTCCAAGTATGCCAAGTGGATAAGTGACGTTATGCATGACACAGAGGCGACGTATCACTGAATGCTGATGTCAAAGCACGTGGTGACGTTGCCGACGCCAAATCCGATGCTCGAGGGGTAAAGCGAGCTGAAAAACATTGACTGCCGTTAACACTGACGAGGGGTCAGTTTGAAGCCTGGTGGTGGCCGCACGATGGCGCATCTTGTCGAGCTCTGTCGCGGGGTGATAGGTTCAAACAAAAGTTTGCCGTCGTTTCAAACTTAAACAAAGTTGTTACGTTTTTTCTTTTGACCGCTGGCCTGAAGTGAAAAGTGTTGCAAAAGTCGTTAACGCTGCTATTTTCTTCACTGTTTATGAGAAGGAAAACAGTCAGCCAGTTGTAACAGGCAAAATATAAGGTTTTCATTTTCCAAGGTTTATGTCAATTCCTAATGCAATATTTCAGAGCTGAGAACAAGATTGTGAGCTTAAGGATATCAAATAAACGTTATCGGCTTATGATTTTTGGTTGCGTCTGACAGTGATGTTGCTAATGCTGACAAAATAAAAAGGTAAACCCTGTGTTTCTAAACAGTTTTCTTCAAAATTATGAATTTAAGCGCGTAGTACATTTAAATGTTGTAGGATTACTTAAACGTCACTCAAAGTAAACAAGAGTTGTGGCCCCGCAATACGAGTGCCAAACTTTCCTCGCGTTTATTCCGTTTAATATTCCCGTAGCATTCTATTTTTTATTTTATTGCAGTATTTCTCCGACGTCAATGCTGCATCATTACTTTTCGTCATCAAAAGATGACGTGCACACTCCATGATGCCTTTCATCCCGATTACTAGTTTCAGTCGCAGCTTTTATCTTGGCTTGAGTCGAGTACAAAGCTCAATTCGTTGCCAAAACATTTCCGTTAGAACATTGTTGAACTACGCTGGTCTTTATTTCACCGCCATGTCAAAACTGTTTTTGTGGTTTTCGTATTTTTCTGTAAATTTCTGCACGATTTTGGAAGAAATGCTTTGACGTCTCGGTCATGTCTTATCTTTTTACATTAAAAACCTGGTTGAACTGACATATTTACCGTGTTACAACGCACTGGTGATAGATGTTACAGCTGTAGTTTTCAGTAAGCACAAGCTAATTGATGAGAAACTGTGACATTCGCCATTTACCTTGATGTTCAGAAATATACCATTTTTTCTAATATTCGTCGTATTTCTTGCACCACTCCTGCTACCGCCGCGCCAACGTGTAATCTTCTCTCGATCTCATCTCCAAAACCCGCAGTTAAAATGTGCACAGGTTCAGCATCGGATCGGCGGTAGGATCTTCAACAGAGCTTTCTAGTGATCATGATGTTGTGGGAATGCAACAAACAGCGTAATGCACTTGGCAACAGCTATCCACGGACTGTGTCGGACTGCTTTAGGCTCAGCAGCTCCACGCCCAAATATTGTGTGTCACACATTGGTGGCATAAACGTCACGCAGTTAGTGAGGCCATGCTCTGCGTCTGGAACAAAGCTTAACGTCATAAAGTGTGTATGATGACGTAATCGTTTTGGTTTTTGTGTACGGGGAGACGAAACCACCGTCAACATTACGAAAATCTATGTAGCGCTTGCAAACATTGTTTATTTAAACATGTTCGAAGCATTCCGCGTCACTTGTTTTTGATCACTTGTTTTTTTAGTTGTTGCTCAGGTGCAGACTGGTGCGCGTCGCTTCTCAGCAACAATTGCCTGATTCCATGCGATTGCTCGGCTTGAGTGAAATGATGATTTAAGCGTCGTGGTGTTGATGATTGCACTGAAATTTGACAACAACCTTAGAAATGTGTCTCAATGTTCTCGGTTGACAACGCCAAACACACTTCGCCAAACATTGCACACAATCTGCTTCGCTCGCAAAAAAAGCATTTCTCTTCATGGCGGGAGTGTGTAATAGGCCTGTGAGGTGTCAGCGCAAAGTCATCAGGTCCTTACTACGTTCCGAAGATCGCACGCCACGCTTCACGAACCACGTCTGTCATTTGTGAGGTTTTGAGCAAGCTTGCAACTTCAATGCGGAACTGACTGGTGACTTCTGATAAAGCCTTCTCTCAATCCGCCAGTTCTCATAAATACGTTTTGATAATGTAAATACATATTGTGCAAATACGCTGACGGAGTTGTCTTCGTGACAATACACAGTGCTCACTTTAATTTCGTGACAATACGCAGTGCTCACTTTAATTTCAACACAAATGGAAAAATTCTGCTTTGATTGTCTGATAAGTCGCATTTGAGTTCATCGAGATTTGACCAAGAAAAACATTTTAGAATGAGTGGTTTGGGTTGAAAATGTAAACGATTGACTCACGTTGTTCAATATTTTAACTTAGCGGACCACTGAATTTGATTGGTAAAAATTGCATAACGTCAAAACCTCAAGTGTTGGTGAAAAAATGCAGGGATGTGCCACAAAACTATGATAAACTGTGAAATGACAACTAAGACTTGCTAACAATATTTTGGCGGCCGGCAAAATAGCTGACGGCCCTGCGCCTCCGCCAGGGACTCTTGCGCAAAAGCACCGGCCACTCACACAGCAGAATGGTACAGTCTGCGACAGACCGCTTCGTTTCCATGCATTTCCACCTCACGTTCGTAAGAAGGTTGCTGGTTTGACGGGCTGCTGCGCACAACCACGCGCATCCTGATTGTCATGCTGTTCCTCGTTGCGAACTACGCGTTTTTTGTATTCACGAAACAAGTCAGCTTGTGAACCTTTCCAGGAAATGACGTCAGTGCCATGTTTTGTGCTCTCGTGGATTACGTCATTTCTTCCTGCCGTTGCAGAGTTCACCGCCTTGCCTTGAGGTAGACCACGAGTCGACGGGCACTGATGGAAATGATGAAAACCGCGGCTCCGGTCTGACTCGACTGGACTTTCGCTTTAATTCTCCAATACTGGAAAAAGTAAGCGATTCAACTGAATATTTCTGATTTTTGTCTTCGCTGAAGTGGAGTTGTTCGCGCGTAGTGAATACCAGCCGCACCAGTAAGAGCAAAACCTTTCGATTGGCTTTTGGGCCCTGAATAAATCTCAAACATATTGAGTGCGAAGAGATAAGCCATAAGCTGAATCGAAGTAATGTTTTAATCAGCGTATTCGTAGCTTCGCCTTTCAGACTTGCTCTTCGATTAGTTTTTGTTTTCTTTGCATCAAGAAAAACATTGATTGGGAACATGAGCATTTGAACATAACTTTGTAATAGTTCAAACAACCGATTGGGTACACTCGTCTTGTTAGTATGAAAAAGCTGCTGCAGCTGTGTCAGTTCAGTCTTTGAACTGAACGGCGTGGCGGTGAAACTGTTTCGATGGTAAATGTGATGTTGCGCAACTGTGATAAATGGAAAATTTACATATTTTAATCAGTGAAAGAGCTAAACTTTAAGGTGATGCCGATGAACTGCAGAGCTGGGTGAACTCTGCAGCATTCCTTTTCTGTGTGCGTATATTTCCGCAACAATAAACACCAACTTGAGGCTAAACAACACATGTTCTTTGAAGAAAAACACTTCGTTACGTGTGGTTTTGCTTGCATCATGAAACGTGTTAATTTCAGGGACGCTACTGTTCTGTCGACTTGATGTTCACGTGGAAGAATCTCGATCCATACAAAGACGAAATGTTGACATTCTTCTTCAATGTGTCAGCTTTGAGTCAGGACACAAGCTTGTTTAATAACAACCTAACTGTGACGGCGAAGTTGGTCTACAAAGCTGTGCTTTCTGTGCAAGGGTAAGGATTTGTGTTAAGGGTGTTGGTTGTGACGCTGATGTAGATTGGTATGCGGAGATCTGTAAGCTTCAAACCAACTTATAAATTCTAGCATTAATTTTTCGGGAAACAATTACACCTAGAGATGTCTCCGAAAACATATTTCTGAAGCACGCATTAAACTTGTTTTTTATGTTTACCAAGCAAGGGAGCGTGCCGAGGCTAGCTGGAACCCGGGGCAAGAAACAAGTTTATTGCCCCTATGTTCGAACCTAAAGTCTTTTGCGAGCAAATTTACCATACAGGAGAAAGTACGTGGGACTTTTTGGCGCCCGGGGCGTTGTGCCCCCCTTGCTCCCCTCGTTACGAACCAGCTTGTAACGTATTCTGGTCTATTCGAAAAAGTTGCTTTTATTCATTTCGGCATAGGGTGTCTCATGAAGCGGGACAAGTCAGGACTTCGAAAACTTTCATCTTTTCTATATGTTATACCTGAAGTTCAGCAAACATAACTTCGTCAAAGGATGCCCGAAGCCTTTATTCACTCACATAGTTAGTTGAAAAACAACCATGTGACCCTCTGTAAACCCATTTCTCACTTCCGAACTGACACACATTTGAGTACAAACTGCCGTATTCGTATTTCTGCTAAATACAAAGATTGATTTTTAAGAATCGCATGAGCTTCAAAGTAACAACCAGTCAAAACCTCAAAGACAGTTTTTTACATTTTGTCCAAGACTCGCAGGCTTGGAACAACTGGATTGTATAATTCCTGAAGAATCAGAGCATTGCGTATTGTTGTCATTACTGTATATGCACAGTGGAGTGCAAACAAGCATTCAAAATTATGTATCGAGTTACTGCATTTCATATTTCACCTTTGCTAGTAATCGGGATTGTCCAGTCTACTGTGGTGTAGATTTTATAAACCCTTGATTGTCTGTGCTATTTGGTGTGGTGAACCGTGCCTTTTTTGTTTTCTAGACTTTCGAAACCTTCCGAAGTTATCGTCAATACCAACGCATCTTTGTTGCCCAGAAATTTGAAAGATTTTCGAGAAACCATTCAACCAATCCTGCACCAATATACGGTACGTGATCGCTGGATTGTGACGTCAATGCGTTTTACTGAAAAAACATGCTCAGTTGGAAAGAGAATTCGCCACCTTGACAAGCTCGCGCAAAATAAGCTAGAAAGTTTCATTGCACTAGCTTTGGACTACTTTGGAGTGCCACGAGTGGTCTGCGGGGGCCCGTTTCTACTCACTTCCGGTTCAAAGCAAGCAAAATGCGGCTGCAGTGGATGCTGCACTGGTGGCAAGTCATTGGTAACGCCGCGAGAAAAAAGCTTTTCCTTTCTCCTTCACATCAACCCCAAGCACCAGGGGTAAAGAAGCTGCAAGTTCCAATTTTCAAGTCTTCGGCATGACCTTACCGGTAATCGCACCCCACTGTATCAGTATGGAGTGCTTGCTCAATCCACTGCACCACATAACCACGGTGGTCTGGAGAGTAACAAGCTGTGGTTGCCAAGGCTTTGTACATCACATCGCCATAGTTCATGAAATTTGTCACATGTTCCAGCGAAAATAAATGTTCACGACCTCGCATGCCTACTGCTATGCAAGGAAAACAATACTTTTGTGCGTAATTTCTATATTTGTTTCGCGGTTGCTTCAACAATATCTCAGTTGTTTTCTCACAGATCCGCAACAACGGCCCCATGACCCTGGACCACATTGTGAGTGAGATATACTGGCCGGCACACTTGACAGTCGATGGAGAGCTATTCGATGCTTTATACATCACAGACATTGACTGCATCCCAAACAGGGCCGTTTGTAAATGCGCCACTGGCCAACTTATTGACCCATACAATATATTTTCTCCGGGCTGGTCTAATTTCACCGACAGGCGTAGTCATGCACGAGCTGTACCCAGGAACAGCATTGGTGCCAACCGCTTGGTAAGTGCGACCGCCGTAGGTAAAAACTTTTTACCGAATAATTTTTGTTCGATGACGCTTAACTTGCTTTTGTTTTTCTGCTGACGACATGATTTTTGCGACTTTGGGCGTAATTTTAGGCAATGTTTGACATTTGTCATAGTTTGTGTCAGTGTCAATACTCTGTTAGCAAAGGCCTTTGCTGTTTGAGACAGCAAAAAAGCAGAGAAATGACAATACGTGAAAACAAATGTAGATGCAACAGCTTATACCTCATAAAATTTTGATTTTGAATGTGCGAGGTTTAATCTTTTTGAAAATGACTAATTTGCGTTTGTGTAAATTGTTGTATGCAACAAGCAATGGTTGTTACGCAAAATATTTTTCTTGTGACATTCATAGTTGTAGCAAACCACGATTGCCCGCTTGTAAGTTCGAAATGTTATTGTATTGACCCAATGTCTCTCGCTTTGTTTCTAGTCTGCACTGGCTTTGCCGGCTGACAACCTTATTGGTTACCCTGATTTTGTCATTTTGCCCGCAGACATGTAGGAAGCAAAATTGCTCTCGGATCACTTGCCACCTGTTCAGCGTGACTTACTTGGGGGACGTCACCATCAACGTGCGGACCTTTGCTTACCCGTTCACTATGGTCAGATTGGAAGTAAGCATGTATCTGTGTTCGTTTCTGACGAATCGCTTCTGACAACTGAACCGCCATCAATTTTCAAATCACAGAAAAACCTTCAACTGACTGCGGTGCTGACGAATCGTTTGGCCAAGAAGTCGTTCATGGACCTGCGCTTCACGGAAGGTCGTAGCGACGTGCAGGTGACGTTCCGCTTGTTCTTTTTCCCAGAGGTCATTGACCCAGTTTATCTGTAATGGCTTTTGTGTTGTGTGTCCAGTAAATAACATTTATAGCTAGGTCAAGGGTCACAGAGGCGAAACGCGTAAGCATTACGAAAAACGTGATGTTACACAAGAATAGGAGCCGAATTAGATGTAAATACCCACGTTTTTCCATTATTCTTTTCCCAACGCTTGAACATGTTACTTGCATGGACTTGACAGAAGTACATGTTCTACTGCATGGCTTTGCATGCTGGACCTACCTCCCCCCCCTGAACGCAGACAAGCCGCGACACCGCATTTATTCTTTTGGCGTTTCAGAAACGAAAACGCATCTACTATTATGTCCAACCACCACGCGGCACAACCGCTCAATGGCAAAACATGGTGTTCAAGCTCACCTTGCTCATCATCCCGACTGATAGGTGATAGCGACATAATATCGTTGGAAACAATGCTGAAATCGCAGGCTTGTTTCTTTCCTGATTTTAATCGAAAAATGTTCCGTTGGCTCGAGAAATGAATTGGGCGTGACTTGAAGTTGAAAGATGCCCGAAGCCACTCGTACATGTTTCATGATGAAAGATGTGATGTTTTCGTGATGAAAGTTGTGAGGACACTCATGCACAGGGCGATCATGCGTCCCATTTAAACTGACGCACTTCCGCGATCTTGTCCTTGTGTTCTAGTCACGTGCTTACTCATCCCGGAAAATCGGGCCAACAGCTGGCAACAGCAAATTCCGGGTTGCTACGAGCAACCACTGCAGGTCATCTGTGACAACTTCCGCTTCCGTTTTGAAAAAGAAGGGTGACTGTTTTGCTCTTCACTTTTATCGAAAATTACTTCGAAGTATACTCAATCAGCATGGGCCTTACTTGAAAGTTTAAAAATCATGGTCAATCTACTCATGCTAGTCTTGCACCAAGCAATATATGAAAATGCTCGTGTATGGTCAATTAAGATTGTTAAAGACCTACAAAAAGGCCAGCAAAGTTATTTACGTGCTTAAGACAAACATTCCAAATGAGCAATTGTAACCACATTGCGTAAATACTTAGTATTGAACTAAAACTAAAGCAATGGTGCATGTTACGTAAAAGGCAACCACAGCTTACCAACAAAAAGTGCATCAAACAAACAAAAAAAATGATATGTAACCGCTACGCTGCTAAATTCTTTGGAATTTCCTACTGGAACTGGTTGAATTTTTCAAATAAATTTAATGAGGTGAAATACGTTTTTATCACATCCGTTTGTATCTTCCATTAAAGCCTTGAATGCGTCATAGCTCAACCCGGTTGACAGTGAATTCCAGGTTCGTAGTCAAGGAAGTGTTTCACCTGCGGAAAATCTAACACCAGAGTGAGGACCCTTCTGGGGAATTCACTCCTCTTTTTCAAAATTAGTATCTTCTGCTCACCAAAAACTGTTTCAAAGAAGTGTGCATTACGTTCGACCTGGCAATTATGCATGCTGATGACAACTGTCAGTCAGTGGAGCTAGTTTCCATCAGCATGCATAATTGCGCCAGGCTTCTGTCCACATACATGGCGGCTTCATCAGCATACCTCCATACTCGTGAGTTGAAGCTCAGCGCCATCAAAACAGTCTTCCAACACCACCAGATATGAGGATGAGGTTCACATCGATCTACACCAGGGGGTCACCAACACGGTGCTCGCGGGCACCAGGTCGCCCGCAAGGACCACATTTGTCGCCCGCGGGCTTGCTTTGAAATAGCATTAGATGATGAGCATCGTCACATAGATTAACATCATTAATGATAAGTTGATAACAGCAGAGTATTGCGTGTCGCAATGCATACATCCGCCTCATTGATTCGACCAGCAACGACGCACTGCGAAATTTGAGTGGATGCCTCCGTCCCACAGCAGGCCCGTAGCCACGATAGGCGATTCAGGGGCAGTGCGCCCTAAATGATGTTGTTACCAGAAAAATACGTTTTTTAAACGCAATAAAAACAAAAATCTTACCCCCCTAAAAATGTAATTTCCCCCCAAACCTTAAAACCTGGCTGCTGGCTTGTCCCATACCATCAAACAATCTGCCAAACCCTGGCAGGCATCCAACCTTCGGGGCTTCGCTTAAAAAAGCAGGAGCAGAGCATGCAAGAGACATGCCTGGGCACCTGTTCTGCTCCTCACCAATCCACCTGACGAGCAGTAGCGTCAGTTACAATCGAGACACTCATTTATGCCTCCTGCTGTACTGGATCTGCCCGTTTCCAAATACAGCAGCGCTGCACAGTGGTCGGGGCAAATCTAAACACGGAGTGAGGAAAGCAACACCAGGCTCCGTGATTTCATACCCGATGTCATTACCAGTCCTTCTGCAATGTCCCTCCCAAGACCAGCAAGGGCCAGGCTTGAACTTCGTACTGGTGTGGGACGTTCCATTTAAACATGTCAAGCGGGTGTGGCTTCGTTAGCGGCTTACAGGTGCAGCGCTGAGGCGCAAACTGCAGATCATATTGTCCTCGATTGTCCCAAACACCGACCTCCAAACGGAGCATATGGTCTGGAGGTTTTGGATAGGCTGCTCAATGCGTGCTGCGAAGTCTACACTGGCTGGGTGGCATAGAAGGAACACACTCAAACTACACGGTGACGACGACAGCACTAAATCACATAGAACAAAAAATCCCAGAAATTCTTCTGGAACCTTGTTTTCAGATATTCGGGAAGCGTACAGAAGGGATAAATGTTTGCTGTAAAAGATGGCCATAAATGTGCGCTGCGCTTGTAGTTTCTGTTCAGGCGACCTGTTCCTTATTGTGCCACATCATAATCAACATGTTGATTTATTCAGAATTAACTTGTTGTTTAATCTTTCCCCAGGTGGAAACCGAGATCATCTCCTCACATTATATCGCCGGGATTGCGAAGTTGACTCCGTTTGTTTTTCCATTATGGGCGTACATCGCCTCCGCGTTGATCGGATTGCTTATTTTGCTCGTATTGTTGTTGATATTGAAAAAGGTATTTAAAGAAAAAAAACGCCGTACAAGTGCTTCGGGAAACAAACAGCGGCAGACCTGTGTGAAATCATCAATAAACTGTGATGACTGTATTTCTAGTAACACAAACAGTGATGGAGGTGTAAATTATAATTTTGTGTCCAGAAAACGCAGGTTTTATAGTTTTCATTTTGCATGCATTGTCGCAGAAACCCGCAATTCGGGAGTTTTCGTGTGCTTTAACGTTCTTACAAATGTGGCGAAAGTTCAAGGAAGTAACTATCTTGGTTTGCTAAAGTATTCAAACTGTTATCTATTTCTCCGGATTTTCGTGAAAATATAATTTATAAAGAAAACTTTCTAGTATTTTCAGAATCAATTAGAAAATGTCGTTGAGACGTTTCTCGAGAGTAAACATAATTTTTAAAAACAATGCAAAAGTCTTTCACTTTAAAACAGGTGCTTGTTCGGATACGTTCAGCATTTGTTGCTGAAATACAGGGTGACCCAAAAAGATGCGTACCCATATTTTGTTCGATAAAAAACCTATTTTTTAACGAATGTCTTTTCTGTTGCAGGACGTGATAGGTGAAT
>JGI24159J19872_10000856_pt1 | contig 30631 bp, 19 predicted proteins | sample Ectturendosymbi4_FD_19872 | JGI IMG/M metagenome (IMG submission 19872)
CTTAGAGCGAAGGCATTTTTAATTGAACATGAACTAAGTGCTGAGTATATGAATACTAGTGTGAGCAACAACTTTCAGACATCACATCATAGCAGCGAGCATGTTACATCGTGCACAATAAGCTGTGGTCGAAAGCTGCCATTTCCATCTTCACTGAAACTAATGGCGATGCGCTAGTAATTTTCACCGGAAGAAGCCGAAAAGGAAACGTACCCTCTCTCATGTCACGTTCACCTTTCTACCTCAGAAAGTCTTTCGGTTTTGAATTGCTTGAGGTTGCTTCATTTCCGATTGAAAATGGACAATCCAAAACATGTCGAAATAAACAACTTTGGAAGAATAGTTGTTTTCAGCCTTTTCCTATTTTTGATAATGTTCAAAAGTGTGTCCAGATTTTATGCCTAGAACCGATACTCAACATGCATGTCGACGGTCGATGGGTTGCATTACGTAATCCCTCTCCATCAAAAACTGCGTTGAGTGTAGTCAATTTTACTTTTACTTTTTTGCTTATCGTCGCGCTCCAGAAAGCCGTGAATTTTGTTTAGTAGACAAGTTTTCAAACAGCACTAGGGTTGATGTCCAGGATGATAATGCTCAGACAGCACTGATCGACTTATAAGTGCCCTTTATTTTTGTTGGAAAATTATAATTATTTATTGGATCAAACTGCTGAAAATTCAGTTCAGCTCAACAATATGTCAATATCAAGGAAAAACTAAAATATTTTTTAAATGTCTAAATATCTAGTTACATTCTGCAATTGGTATTTCTTGTTTTGCACATTCTTCCACTTTCTTGAAACTGATTCGAATTTGTCAAGTTTCAAACTATAATCTTCGTCCTTATTAAAAGCGTACAAATCTGATAGCGGTGTCTACTCGTCTTGTTCTCAGCAATTACGATTGAGTCAAATTTTTGCAGTTCGAAGGAGCTAGCAGCCGGGAACTTCAAGCTGTGTTTGATGTGCAGAGTCAAATTAAAAGCCACATTAAGTAAGTTGTGTTGAATCCGACATGCGTTGTTCCTGCTCAGTCTGTTATCGTGACATGTTTCTTTTGTAGCGTCATGCTTCACAGATGTTCAGCATTTCTTACTCACCTACTGCCATGTATCTTGTTTCAAAATCTCGATAGTGAAGAACACTTTTTAAAAATTTTGAGAAGTAGTAACATATATTGTGCTTTCCTAGCTGCCANGGTGTTGTAAGAATTTCTACGCAAGGTCCAACTTTTCGNTGACTCAGTGTTTAGGTCATACCTTCTGTTTGTTTGCCAAACTTGGGTCATCTTTGTGGTGTAAGATAATCCCTGCATGGTGTGGTAAATTACGATGCTAGAGAAGCTCATTTGTTCACGATTTGAGTCTTGTTTGAATGTTTTTTTAAAGCACCTTGCTTAGTCAAGTGTTGAACCTGATACAAAAGCAAGACGACGTACTGGACAAAGTCAGTGCCGGCGGTGGTTCCCCTAGCCCGATCGACACCTCCCAGCTTGCTCGCAGTCACGACATCAGTAGTTTGCACGAGACGCAGAAGATGACCCTTGAACTGATCGAACAATTGAGGTATTCACTTTTTCTGGCGCCAACGAAATATTGTGAATGCTATTATTTGATTGGTTGTCACGCTTGTAGATCTGAGTCACGTGATCTGCGCAACGCTCTGTCGGGCATGAGCAATGTTGTGAATCGAATCGGAGCGGGTTCTCCTGGAGGAGCTCCCGCGGGAGGCTCCTACGACTCAATGAAGAGCATGATCAACATCCAGGAGCAGTTGGACTCTGTCCGCAACAGTTTGATAACGATACAACAGAAGCAGGTTGGTTGAAACGTCATCGCAGTGACGTTTTCACATATCTCGAACACGCCTGTTCTGACGTTCAATATCACGTGGTCCTTGCATCAGTGTGAATATTAATCGCGGCCTGTGCGTCTCCAGTAACCAGGTCAAAAGTCTGAGCTCAAAATTAAAGTTTGGTTTACGTGTTGTGTTTTTACGCAAGTTATAACTTCTGTAGTTATAAATCTGCCTAATCGCTTAAGTTGCGAGCTGGTACACGTGAAACTCAACTTCTCAGTCTTTCCCACTGCGTTTTTCATTCGATGTCATGGTCGCCATTTAATCACCACGAACATCGACTCTTGCACAGCAGCGCAGCATTAAGTTGCTCAGTGCCTGGGTTTTGCGGAAATTTTCACGGCTGGTTTGAATGTGGATTGAAACGACAATCGATAACTTCAAGCGCCGATGCCACTCGCTGGCTGGGGGGGGGTGATCGCCGCGCGTGTTTTTTGAAGTGAGAGAATGTTTTTTTGCGATGTTGTTGTCCAACCGCGAAATCTGTTGCTCTCCCGTTGCATGTCTATCACCAGTGGTTTTGAGTGAAAAGTGGCGGAATTCAGTTAAATCGGGCAAAACTGGTTGAACACCGATCAAAAACACATGAAGATTGGGGCCAGAGTTGGTTCAAGTTTGAATTGTTCGGAAAACTACTAAAAATTGTGAAGTTTTGGCAAAATTTATCGAAAGTTTAGCAGAGCCAGAGTTTTAAGGATGATTTTTTTAGTTGTCGGATATTTTTGCAGCAAAATGTGGAATAATGCAGAAAAGACCTTAGTGTCGATGCATAATGGACAAATAGAAAGTGAAGCAAAATTATTTCACCCTCCCAAAGAAGCGCGCGGCCGCGTTATTGTAAATCACAATTCAAACCTTTCGTTTTGTTTTTGAGCAAGTATTTTGTGGGTTGCGCTTCTATACGGTTTTGTTGAAGTTAAACTCCATACATCCATTACACCGCTTGTGTTTACCCCCTGGTTAGTTGATATTTCAACTCGACTCAATGCTACTTGTTTTTGTTTGTTGACACGTTATTGGAGTTCGTGGAGTATTTTATTTCATGTCTGTTTTGCAGAACAATCCTCCGAAACTTTCATGTCCTGACGCAAAGTCTTCTTCGTGCGTTCCAATCGGTATTTTCATCCTGGTTGCAATCGTCCAAGTTGCAGCAATACTCCTTTATCACACTTTCAAGTAAGTTCACGAAGTGCTCAGCTTCAGCTTGTTTGAGATGAAGTGGAGTCCGTTTGGCTGAACCCGTTCAACGAAGCAAAGTGACTCGGGTGGTGGGTGAAGCGGCTGAAGCCAGAACCGTCGCCAGAAAGTCTTCGATAGCGGGGCTTAACATTCTAAAATTTCGCAAAAACTCTACTTATTTATAGTGTTTCGTATTTCAATTTGGGGGGCTTGAAGCTTTGTTTCTGGGAGGCTAAGCTCATTAAAGCCCCCCCTCCCCCCGTGACGACGGGGCTGGCTGGAGCCTCTTCAGCAGCCTAAGTCTCTTTGTTACGGCACAAATAATCGCTGCTACGTTGCATCCGTTGCCCGGAACTTTTCGCTTCTTCATAACCTCAAAAATCGACTTCACTGAGTTTTAATCTGAATCATTGTTTTTTTGCAGAACATCAAGAGAGGATGCCGCGAAGAAATTTTTTTAATATGCTGTAGTTCTTTTATTTTTTATTTTCACTGCCGCTATTTGATCGTGGGTGTTTGAATTTTCGATTCGGTGTTTGAGTATTAGCTGAGCTTTTGTCATACTTTCACAATCCAGCCAGGCAGTGTTTGTTGGACATGAAGCAGCCGAACCATTGAAGCTTGTTTTCGTATTCCAGGTCGTGTTGAGGTGCGGGGGCAATAAAGTTGACAATATACACAAGACTTGTGCCTGCTATTCAAGTATTGTAGATGAGCCGGCAGTCGTTTGTGGCTACAGTAGATGAATGTAGAATGCGTGTAATTCCGTTTTCCTGATCATGCTAGAGCAGTGGTTGTTAACCTGGGGTAAATTTACCCCTGGGGGTAAATATTGCTGAATCGCAAATTGCAGCCATTGTAAATTTTTATGAATCATTCTAAACTGTAGGAGTTTCTTAATTTCGTATTTTCAATGAATGAACACTTAAGTGTATTGGGGATAAATCTGGCAACCTTGTTGGATAAAAGGTTAAGATATGTAAAAAAGGTTAGGAACCACTGTGCTAGAGTGATCACAGTCGACGGAAATTTAAAATGATTCCGGAAGTACCGGCGTTTTCGTGAAGACGGAAGCGCTGCAACTCCATCTTGTTTTATTTTTTTCGTGGTTCAACTTAAATGCAATCAGTGGACTTACGCCCGCCACTAAGTTGTTGCCAATCATTGATTGCAATATCGAATTTCTTGTTTTTGCAAGGGCGGTTTTAAAGAAAGGCAGAGAAAGTAAACTAAAAATGTAATTCCACGCTGGTCTAGGGATCAGAAACACTCCAGTAGTCCACTTACGAATGCCAAAATGTCGGGTAACACTCGATTGGATTTTCTTTGAAAGGCTGAACGAGTCGGGTCGCTTTCTAGAGTATTCGCTTTAACTGGAGAATGTTTCTATGAAATGTAATTTGATATTTTTTTATACTTATTAATGGAAGGGAAATGACAATAAGTTCGTTTTTTCGATTCCGTTTAAAGCAGTGATGCCCAGACCGGCCCAGGTGGAACATCGATGGACCACCTGGTATTTCTAAAACCTTCACTGACCAATATGCAAATTAGTTTCGACTTGTTGTTCATGAGGTGTCAGCAAAGCGCTCCATCGGATAATTTTTTTGAAAAGATGGTCCGTGGGCCAAAAAAGTTTGGTTGAGAACCACTGGTTTACGTATGTACCCCCCTGTGTGAGTACTCCAGCATACTGCAATATTAAAAGTGCTCGGTGGCAAGATGGGACTTGACCTGGACTATACCACTGAAGGCTCAATATTTATTGCCATGTGCAACACAGCAAGGCCATCAACACAATCTAAGATCATTTTCTGTAAAACCGTCATCGGAGCCACGTCGCAAAATATGGGGGGTCGGGGTAAAGAAAAGTTTCTGTTGCTGCTTTGAAAAGTTTTGTTTTTCCGAAATTGGCAACTTTGCTCTGGTTTTTCGGGTCACATCGCAGTGAAAGAACGGCCTTCTTCCTAAGAGGGAGTGGTGCGAATATGTTTCCCCACTGCTTTGTCGAGTTACACTTATGCTGTTTCTATCAAATCAGTCTTCGTAATATTTACGTTGAGATAATTTTTAGACATAATAAGATGGTTTCGGAGTCATAGTAGTTTTGATATTTTATAAACGCGAAACAAGTGGGTGGGCTCCGTTTACTCGAAGAAATTATCCTCTTCGTTATCTATAAATAATAAGTTTATATTTATTTTCCAACAGGCATTTATGTGTTCGCACAACTTTTCAGTGACCTTACAATATAATCAAATTCTTCATTAACATTCCATTCTCAGTACCGCAACAGTAAATCATTTGGAGTTAAGTGCAGACCATGGACAGGGTAATGGTACCAACATTATTGACATCACTTTTTACACGTCCTTAAAGGCTTTATTCATTGGATAAATTAATTTAACAAATAACATCAGTGCTTATGACCAAAGCTGCAATTTTGCCCAGGTACCGGCAACCTCCGGCCGTTAAGTTGGATAAGGCCAAGCTAGGTTCCAGTCCGGTCAACTAACTCCTAGTTATTGTTCACGACCTATGCTACAGAGCAAGACCAACGCTTCCTCTGGCATGGTATTGTTCCTTTCGTATTTGTTCTGTCGCACTTGCAGTCCTGCGTTTATACAATACCTGGAAAAAATTTTCCCAGCCTTTCAGTCTTGCTTTACGTTACGATAACTCCAAAATTCTATTCAAATACATTTCAGGACTGAGGATACGTTAAATCGATTTCCTATTAACTGATTTGATGACTGGTTCGACTGCGTCACCTTTGTGGAGACTGTTACTTGAACACATATATGAGCACTGCCAGCTGATTCCTTGGAAGCTTGCGGCAAACCTACAGCTTTTAAATCGTCATTAATTGGCGACTACCATTTGTTGGCGACTAACACTAAATGACCTTCATGTGTGCACGGCTACATACAATTCGGGATGTTCTTGTAACGCGCAGTGCTTCGTCACACTTCACATCTTGCTTAAGGTTAATGGAAATCGTGCTGCTGTGTTATTCAATAGCAACCTATGTGTAGAGGGAATCTGGACATTTTCAGCAGCGTTTATGATTGAAAACCATCTGAACTTGGCTCTATGTACGAGAAAAGGTTTGCCTGGCAGTACATCTGCAGCTGCTGCATCAACTCATTAAAAAGCTTTTTGTTTTAACTTATTGAGATTTCCTGCTGCATTTCGTAGTATGCTGGATCATCAAGTTCGACCATCTGGTCTTATTCCACTTCGATGAGAAAAAGGAGCTGCTTTTTTCAAAAAAAATTTTATTTTTCGAATAGTCAAAAAATTTGCTTCCACTAAAATCATCGTTTTTAAGAAAATTCAGTTTCCAAGTTTTGTTGCTGTCGTCAACTCCGCTGGAGGCGGCACTGACTGGTCAGTGATCAACCCAGAAAACTCATCGAACGGAACGAGCTGTGGTTCGACTCCCCCCCTATACACTGGGGGGGCTCAGCAGTGCGCCTTCCATTTTTCATCACTCCACCTCAACGCATCAAACGGACTTTCGCTTTTTCGAAGCGCGTCCAGTGATCAGTTGTTTGGAGCCAACGAAGAGAATCCAGCTGATGTCTAAAAAACATTAACAGCTTGTTCAGCGCCTTGCCACATGTTACATCAACACACATGTTACATAACACTCATGTTACTTGTCACAAAATTCTTTAAACTAAATTTTTCTTGGTGCCTACTGTGGTGAAATTTATGATTAGTTGACCTGTCATGGTGTAATTTTAATTTTCTATCATAATCCAATAATGAGCTTTTCGCAAAAAATCATTTGAGCACATCACGGTCGAAAGCTTCGGCAAAATGGGTTTAAGAAGGAAAAGTATAACAATGTCGTAGTGAAAAATTACCGATGACGCTAAAACAGTTTTAGGTAAACTTCTTTCTACTAACTCAGAAAACAACTTTGCGAACCTTCACCATCTGCTTGCTGCAGTGAATATACTGAAGAGGATTGATTCTATTCTGATCATTTGTGCTTCTTTTTCTTCTTGTGCTTTTTATCGTCTTTTTTATGCTACAAAAAAAGAAATACAAGAGTAGAACACAAGACCAAAATTTCCAGGCAATTCAATATTGACACAAATACCAAACCTTTTTGTGCTTAGAATGCTTTTTGTGCAACTTGTGATGATCTGAGTGCAAAGGTGGAGTTTCTGGCAAATCAACTGTGAAACAAACATCGCAGTGAAGGTGAATGTTGCAACCAACACGATAAAACGTAAAATCAACCACAAGTTATGTCAACAGCTGGTTAATGTTTGGAATAAAACCAGAAACTACATCGCGACCTTCCAGTTCAAACACATCGCACGCAGGTGCTTGGCTGAGGACAACATGACAGGGATTCGTTGTTTGTTTGCAATCCGGAACGTATGACATGGTTTGCGAAGGTAAATAATAAACGATAACTATTCCAACAAGAGTGAAGATGCTTTCTCATTAAGCGAAATATATACTCGGTAATTAGCGTAGTGTTTGATTCGTTTCTGTGGAAGGATTTCTCCCCGTAGATCAGGGGTTCCCAAACTGGGGTACATGTACATCCCCATGGGTACATTTTAACTTTCAAGGGGTACATTATGTGTAGCATAATATTCTCACCTAACTCTTCTGTTGTAAGAATAATTCATTATATTTGGAAGTGGCATATTTTACACATATTCTCGCTAGTTTGCAACGTTTCACCAAGTTTGAACATTCTTACAGTGATTCCCAAGTGGTCCACCGAGATGTCCTTCCATGAAAATCATAATTTATCATTAAAGCTGCTTGTTCAGAAGATTGTACATGAACCTTTCTTATCAATAACAGGCATCATTGCGCTTGTGTAATGCTGATGTGCAGTCAAGACTTGCTGCTAGTTAAGCTCAGCAGGTGGACGTCACAGAAGAGGCATTGCTGACGTCACAGAAGTGGCATTGCTGAAGTTGAAAACTCAAAATCGTTCGGACATCCCGAGCAGCAAAAAGCTCAACATTACCGGTAGTAGCAAAAAAGAAAATATTCAGAAATCTATTTAAAGTTCGGGTTTACATTTAAGGTAAACAATGGTTTTGATATGCCCTGTGTTTGTAATTTGTCAAAAAACACTGGGAAATGAATCGATGAAATCAAGTCTTCTCACTCGACGTCCGGAGAGAGCATCCGGGATTCAAAGACAAAGAATGATTTTGTGTGCCAGTGATTAGTGAGTCTAATAATCACACAGCATTGATGTTAAACTAAAACTGCCGATCATTAAGTTTTTTTTGCGGTACAAAATCTTAGGGGTACATGCGAACCTATAGTGTCCAAAGGGTACCGATGAACCAAGTTTTGGAACCCCTGTGCTAGTTACTGTAGATGAGAACTGCGTTTACATCACAGTAGAATTCGGTTTAACGACAGTTCGCCTAGAATGATGCTTTTTTCGATCCCCGCACAATATTTTGTTCGTTTATAACAGTGGTTTTCAACCTTTTTCAGCCCAGACCAACTTTTTAAAAAATACATGCGATGGACCACTTTGCTATGCTGACACCTCGTGAACAACTAGTCGTACTATATTGCGCATAGGTCAGTGAACGTTTTATTAAGGATTTATGGAACTATCTGTGGAGTGTGGACCACCTGGACAACGTTGAGAATCACTGGTTTTACAGCGACTGCTGCAAGTTTCCTTTACAGTTTGAAGTGTATACTCGACTATGTGAAGCCATCACACAATTCTTAAATGTGACGGAACAGGAACGCATTAAAGTTAAGCCGCCAATCGTTGATCCGTGACAGGTGTGCCGTGAGAATGACATCAAGCATTGCGCCATCAGCAACAATGGAGGCAAATCATTACATGAGTTTTACTGTGAAGTATTAGGGATTGTTGCCACTGTAGTCAGTTTGATGGATGATCTTCGTGGAGCAGTGCGTACATTGTCGAACACAAGCAGCATCCCATCATGGAAAAAGTATGGCATCGTTGTTTCGTTCAATCACGAAAATGATGTGGAAGTGGAAAAACTTGCAAAAGATTTCGACATTCCAACAAAGACGTTGACTACAAAACTTTAATCAGGCTCTAATGGCGGTAAAACATAAAAACACATTTAAAACTGGCCGAGTTCCCCATCTCCCGAGTTCTTATCAGCACAGTGCCACCTGGAGCGCACACATTTTACAACATCCGTGCTCGAATCTCACGGCATTTCGTTTTTGGCCATGAAGAAGATATTTGCATCAACTGTCGAAACGTTGGTAAGTTTTTAACGTGTTTTGATGTTTTATCACCAGTAGAACCTGATTAAAGTTTTGTTTATCGAAGTCCTGTCGTCTCCGAAGCAGGAAGACATTGACTACAGTTTCAAAAAATAAAGACAAAATAATTTCTCACTTTTTCTTGTCAGAGTATTCGCGAAAATACAACACAGTACACGGAAACCCTGATCAAATAACACTTTTAACCTTTGTCAGGCTTTGGCATTGAACTAAAAAGTCATTTTAGGAACGATTAACTGTAGCTCGGCTATGATGATGTTTTTCCACCGGTCCCATGGAGTGACGTCATAGGGGGTTCTACTACCAACAAGCTGCAAATCGGAAGTTATTCGAAAACCAATTGATCTACACATGACCTGCTTATTGGTCGGCCAAAGGTCACTGTCACTGCCACAAATATTTTATATTCCAGCAAAAAGCCATCTCACTTCTCCGGTAGAAAGGTTTGGGGGGAGGGAGGGCGGGGCCAAAGTAATCGTCTTCGTCGGCAGCGGAGGTTTGATTGACAGTTGCTTCAGGGGAGGCATGAGGGATGACGTCTTCATCTCGTTGAGCAGGGTCTTCTGTGAAGAACCACATTCAATAAAAACAAACTTTAAAATAACCCGGACATTGCCGGTAGCATGTGCGAACAGCGTTTCTATGACAAAACAATGCCCAGCTTGTGAAGCAACAAACAAGCCAGCACCAACAGCAGTCTAAACATGATGTTACTTTCAAGCGTGGAAGCGGAAAGCTCACGGGACATTTCTCTCTATACAAATGTTGTTTGCATATACCGCACTGGGGATTCGATCCTTCAACCTTTGAAACGGTTCTCCACCAGCGCTTGCAATGTTCACAGGTTTCGTGGGTTCCTACGTTCGCGATGAGGACATTGATATCAGCAGATACTCAACACAGCAGCGGGTTGAGTTCAGGAGGGATATTTTATGGGGTCATAAGCAGTGATATGCAGTTAATAATTGCCAACCATCTTCATAATTTACAGCAATATCCGCCGCCTCCATGCCATGCAGGCGCGAACCAGGGCTCGGTGTCGGGGAATTTCCCGATTTGCGATGCGATAAAAATCCAATGTCCGATAACGTGCGAGTACGAATGCGGGTCGTCGGGAACGAGTCGGTTCGAGTTTGCAAGTGTGAACGGAGAATTGTTAACACAGCAAGTCTCTGAGCAAAACCACATCAACACATATTACCTGTGGGGGGTGCGCCCTTATAAGCCGGAGGGGAAGTCCCATTTGACACAGGGTCAGACGAGGTCATCGGTTGTTGATACGGCGGTGCAGCTGAAACATGAGGGGGGAGATCGAGTTCTAAGCAACAGGATAAAATAAAAAACAACTCCAGGGCTTTCACAACGATTCGGGTTAACAAGTACGTACTTTGCGCAAAGTTGTCGTTTTTTTCTTCTTCCTTTTCATCTTCTTCGTCGCTTTCTTCAGCATCGGACGAATCTTCATCGTCATCGTCATCAGCAAATATCGATTTAAATAACTCCATAGTGGGAGGTTCTTCAACACTTTCCTCCTCAGCATTTTCTTTTTGTTCCTTGAGAAACATAGAAACTTCAAAACCAGCAACACACGACTTCCTTTTCTCGATCCAACCAAAACCTTTGCGCAGCATGCTTTACAACAGGGATCTCCACACTTTTTTGTCCGAGGGCCACATTAGCTGTTACACAACAGTTCAAAGGCCGGACATCTTACGTAATGTGATTGTTTCGGAATATGCTACATTCTAACAAATCAACAAAGTTTTCTTAGATAGATTATTTTTTCATTAATGACAAAGTGTCTTCGCGGGCCTGATTTGGCCGCGGGCCGTAGTTTGGAGACCACTGTTTAACAACAACTCACCATGAAATCTGAGTAGTTCTACCTGAAATGTTGTGAAATTGAACAAGAAAAACATTGAATACACAAACAGATAGCACGGAGTCTGAAAACATCCACAGCTTTCGTTGCTGATATATCCATCCTCACCTGAGGAGCAGACTCTTCCTGATTATCGTTGTGTTCTGTGCTTTCTTCTTTGGTAGAGGGCCCGGCAAACACGGGTTCTTGATCCCATCTCCCCCTTTTCTGGCCCTTGAGATGACCGAATGTCGGGGGTCTAACGGTCTCGCTGACAATTCCAGTCCCCACCTGTCATGGCAACAACGTTGAAATGCTTGATGTCCAACATATACACCCATGGAAGTTGCTCAAGTAACAGATTGAACTGCGTATGTTTGAAGCCAGCGACCTCAACCACTCAACTTGAAGAAAGTTCATCGGATGAACGCCTGCATCTCAACAACCCTTTCAACAGCGAAGCACACACGGGTGTACGTAGAACAACGGTGCACAACCTGCGGCTGTACAGGTCGCATGTGGCCTTCGATAATGAAATTTCCGGCCGTCCACGTGTAATTTAAAATACAGAATTTGGCGGCCGTGCTGGCGTATATTGAAGCAAAACAAACGCAAGGCAAGAAAATCAGTCGACACGATGCGTAGCAATCTGGATGATGATATTTCTTTTAATAAATTCGTTACAATGTTTTACATTTCATTATACTTTTATGCACAAGTAAACGACATGTACCGGATAAAACCTGTTCCTTAATTAAACGTATCTCATATATACAACTCGAACTCATTGGCGGCCGTACTTCATATAAATAAAAGTAATGCGGCCGGCAACAGCAAAAGGTCGTACACCCCTGATTTAGAATATGACGTTCAGACAAAACATGTGTCTGCTCAACATGGACCTTCTTAAAAATGTTTCAAGTCACTGACCGGCTTTTGACTTTCCCGATTTTTGCCGCCATCGTTTGTAGCCATGGACATAGCGGGAGGGGGGGCATGTGGGATGACCGTGGATTGCTGGGGGGTTCCAACAAAATCTGAGCTGTGGAGAACAAGACAATGATTATTGAATCTCAATATAACGTCGGGTTTAACGATCGACGCGTGTTTTCAACAAACAACAACTGTGGACTGCACAGCGAGGTTGAAAAAACATGTTTAAAGTGAGTCAATGCTTACTGGTCTCAAATAGCTCAAAGCGTTTCTATTAGTCCGTTTTTTTTTATATTTTGAATGAACAGCTAGATTTCGGGAAAAAACTACAACTATTTTTGATTTTTTTCTTTTCACCGCCAGTTTTTCTTTGGGATGCGGCCGGTGCTGGGGAGGAAGAGAAGAATGGTTTGCGATCAGTCACAATCACCCAGAGCCCATGCTCAAATCTAAATCAAGGGAATTAACATCGAAACTAATGCGATACTCGCGTCAGGGTCATGTGGCATTGAGCGTCTTTCGATCGAGAGGTCAAGGGATCGAACCCCCTTTCCTGAGCGTGCTGCGACAAATCATCCGGCTCCGATTGTCCGCAAACATTTCACATCTGGCGATCGTTCGAGGACTCACCCAGGGTATGGGTTAGGAACGTTGAACCTTTTGCACAGCAGGGGGTCGGGGTGCCACTCCACCTTATCCCGGGTCATGACCCCGAACACTTTGATCTTGGGGGGAGGTTGTTTCTCCTGAGAATGTAAAGTGCGAGCGATTCAGCGAAAGCAGGTTTCAAGAAGTGATTAAACAATTTCACTTCTATATATTTCGTACTACTCGGGTGCAAACCCGCATTTGGTATCAAATCCAATCCATGGTATGTTACAATTAGCTCAATTAACTTATGTTTGTCGGACAAAACTAATCATAAAGTACTTATCATGAATGTCGCATCACTTGCATAACATAGTGGAACATCTCAGACGTTTATACAAGGACTTGATATTCCGAAAATTTACATTAACATCCACGGTTGTTTGGTGGACTTTGTTAAGCAGCTGAATTGTAGTGTAACAACTACTGGCATTAAGAGTCAGTTTAAGATTTTATTTAACACAGAAGATTCCATTAATGGAAAAGACTCTGCTTCAGTGAAATAAAAAAAGCATAAAACAGCTTTTTATTTCTTTTGAAATGGCTGAACGAAACAAAACCATGGCATAGAAGTTACAATGGTGGAGGTAACGAAGCTGCTGACTACGGGTGGCAATTTACGACAGTAAAGGAACTATAATTTTGCAGCACACTTTTATCAAATTCACTGTCAACAACTGCTGCAGCATCCAACCGCTTCATGATAGAACTACTGACTCTACCGAATATATGGTGATTATTAAGTATGTGCTGGGAAAAATTTTACCGGCATAAAATGTAAAAACAGGATAATTATGATAAGAGTATATAAGCACAGGTCAGAAGTAACATCATTTGCATATTGTGGTTTGCGTGGCGGGCAAATAAATTATATAATAGTCTAAATATTTTCCTACAAACACTCGTAATAGACTCGTGCTTTGCAATTACAAATCGTGTAACGAGCTTAGTAACAGGAATTCGAACTTGGTCACTGTTATTTAAATGACGGCGGTGGTCAGGTGATGTCGCGATGAAATGCAAATGTTGACAAAGATTTGCAAGAAAGCAGAATAAAGCCTATCGTGCAGTCATCAAACCACTGTTGCCGGGGAAACAAACCTGCGGCCGGTCAAAGCAGTTTTGTTTGAATAGCGTGCGCATGCGCATTGGGACAGAAGTACGTATCTTTCTGATGTCAACTAGCTGCAAAGTTTGATGTCATGCTTACACCAAACATTTTGTATCAAAATCAGGATATAAATGTTAACAAGCATAGATTAAGGTCTACGTGGACGCAACATGGTTAACATACGTAATCCACCAACTGGACTACTCTACCGGGGTAAGCTTAGCAGTGATCGTGAAATAAACTCTTAACTACATTACTACTGCAACACCATCTTGCTGCAATTCCCAAAGCAATCACTGCATAGAATTCGTTGATCAAGTGGAAGTCTGACTCCTGGGCGTATACAACCAGGCACGAAGGCTAGCTTCACGTTAAACGCTCCAAGCAATGGATGCTTTGCGCTGATATGTCACAAATCTATCGAAAATAATCAGGCGATGTTTTTGTTGCGGGGAAGAAATGTCCGCGAACACCAACCAAAAACTAAATAAACAGTGTAGTGCTGTGGAATGTCAAAGTTAAATTCTCTAAATAAACAGTGTAGTGCTGAGTTAAATTCTCTAAATAAACAGTGTAGTGCTAAATAAACAGTGTAGTGCTGTGGAATGTCAAAGTTAAATTCTCTGCCTTCGATAAGCGGGGGGAATACCCACTTGAAACATTTCTCAGAAGAAAGACTTCATCGTACTTTTTAACACAAGAGAAGCTTTCCCTAAGACCTTAGGACGTTAAAAGCACCCGCGATACCATATTGTCCACTCCGGACCTTTTCTCGACCACGTGACTTACCACAATGTCAAGGTTGGCTGCCTCGCTGGACTCGGCCTTAGCGAAGCGTGACGATATACTGTGTGACAACCTGCTGTAGACCTGGGTGGTGCGAGCGAACTCCTCCCGTTCCTTGTTGCGTTCCCATTCCGTTAGGCTGCTTTCCACCTCGGAGTATGGATCTGACACGAAACGACAATGTACGTCAGAGATGGGGGGCTATTTACTATCATGGGCCGCATGAATTGTGAATTATCGCTGGCGGGTCGCGATTAACAATTGATTTTATCCTACAATTCTGCCTTTATCTATGAGAGATAGAGGCTTCCTATGACGTATTATCTTAGGTATACCTGCTTGTCGCGGAGCTTCGGTTTGACACGATGTTGTACTCTAGCTTGGGTAACGAAAATAATGATGCGGGCCATATCAAATGTTCACGCGGGACGCAGGTCCTCCACCCTGACCTCTGGTGTAGGTGGAAAGCAGATAAGGATCGTGAAACGCCAGGACAACCAAATGCGTTAATTGAAGCGTTTCGGTTTCCAAACCGTCATTCCTCCCCAGCCTGCCTCCTTACCCCCCTGATCCTCCGCGGGAACAAGTTCTTCTGCGGAGTTTACTTCACGAGCATCACTTTGGATGAAAAGGAGGTTATGTTCAAGCTTGTTGTGATTAAAGCATAGGGGAGAGACGTATATACTTTTTGGTCGATATGTTGGAGCTTTTTACCTCATGGGGTTCATGACGAGTGGCGTACTCTCTGTGCTGCACTAATGCCACGGTTCACATTGCATGCGAAAAATTATTATTATTATAAAAACTTATTGCAAGCTTGGATCTCGACAGGCCGACCGGTCTACTTGTAGGGTTCAATAGGTCAGCAATACTCGTGTCACGCCAAGGTATGTGGAAGTCATGCGAGAGAAGGACGCAAAGTTCGCCAGAGGGCGTGCTTGCCTACGTAAGTTCATACAGTTGCGATAATAACACCGCACACAGTTTTTCTATCAACAGCAAAACATGCAGCAAGCCACTCACTTCTCTTCCTTTGCCTCACAGCTCTCTCGTACTGTTCGTAACGTCTCTGCTTCTCGGGGTTGCCAGAGAAAGGTTTCAGTGATTTGGGGTCGCAGAGGGGTCCGCTGGGGTCGATCTACAGTTTGATGAAAAAAGCAGTTTGAATGTTGATTCGATTGCATCGCAAGTATATAACAAAACGTTAAGGAGTGCTTGTCTTCGAAACTTGTCTTCAACGAAGTTGGATATCTGCAAAAGCTCTTCCTTCTTGGATCCTTTAAGACAGGGGTCAACAACCTTTTTGAAACTGAGAGCTACTTCTTTGATAGCGATTAATGCGAAGAGCTACCAGTTTGATATGCACTTTTGAACTAAACAGTTTGCTTTGATTTATCTTATACTTATGTTCTTGATAACAATTATCAAGCATAATTAATTACATCCATCAATATGAAAACACTGATCATAACTAGGCTACTTTTAGAACAGGCCTGAGGACGGCACGTGGTCCTTGCCGGGCCCTGGTGCCAGAAGGCCCCATGTTGGTGACCCCTGTTTTAAGGGAAGCTCAGATTATTCGACTTTTGGAGCAGAAGAGTTTTACTGTTAATGTTTTTGAAATAAAAAGTTTGTGACAACGAAGAAACAGCTTAACGTTAGAAGCAGTCTTCAATTCACACCGATTCACGCAGCCAACTGCGTCTTTGATCGACTCGTGAGCGATTCACGAAGTTTTTCCAACTTGTTTCGTTTTTTACCCGAGTTCATGTGAACCAACCGTTTCGCGACCCACACATGGGTTTGATAGCTGCCTACGTTAATATGCGTTGCGTATGATGCTCATTTCACACATTCCAATGAAAGAAAGTCGTACACGTACTAATCGATTTATTCCAGAGATCAATGGCATGGTTTCCACGTTTTCACTCTCACTATAGAGCGGGTTTGTTTTTCGCTTAGACGTTTTGGTGATCCGTCCCATAGCACCGGTAGTATGGGAAATTGCCGTTATAAAATGCATTGCTTTATATTTTCAGGCATTTGACCGAACTGACTTAATTTTTTTCGGTAAATGAAAACAATTTCGGTCTAGGCTGACAAAAAATCCTGGCTATAGAGCAATAAAACACTTTGTACCTTCATGCTTGGCTGGTCAACACTTGTGGCGCTGTCGTGCTGATGACGAGGTTCGTTGAGGTTCGTGATTGGCTGTTTGCGCTTCGCTGCTTCCAATCTCTCCTTGTCTTCCTTTGAAATCAAATCGAAAACCGATTTGACTTCCTTCTGCGATCTTTCTTCTGCTGCTGCTTCTTCAGATAAAAGCGAACGACGTTCTTCGAAGGTGAGATCCTCATATTTGGAAGGAACCGGTTTGATGGCAGGATGGATAGGTTGCGTCTGATGATGACAGGAAATACAGTTCAGTTAAAACACAAGCGAATCAATCGAGCACATTTTTTTCTGCCACAGCTCTATTACCGTGGAGGATAAGTTCATCTTCTTTATCCGTTCAGCTTCTTCTTGAAGCTTCCTTCTGCGGTGCGGGTCAAAGTCGGGGGGCACAGCAGGCGGGGGCCTCACACCGACGTTGAATTGTATCTGCTGCTTGGCAGGAACAAATCCAGTCAGTTTTACTTGCCCGGACTCGATTGCTTCCATTTGGGGCCCGCCTGGGTCAAGACAAAGAAGCAAACTTTGAAGCGTCGCAAAAACACATCGCGCCTATTCCTTTTTATGCTCTCTTGACGCGTTTGTGGCAATGTGAACCACAGGAGAAAATCTGAAACCTTTTCAGAACAAAAGCGCATGGAGTTGGATTGGAACTGGGCGGGGCTTTGAAGCATTTAGCTTCATAAACAAAGGTATAATAAACAGTGAGCGACTGGCAACCGAAAGGTTCGGGGATCGATTCACGGCCATGGCGCGATTCGGCGAAACTCTCCTTGGGAAAGAGCTTGAAGTTTACCATCCCCCAACAAGCAGGAAATTTCAGGCATCGGTCGTCGATTACTGCTACAAAAAGCATAATCCTGAATATGTAACTTTGTCTACTGCACTCGACAGAATGTGATCAGAAACATTCTTTACAGATCGAAGTTATTAAAAACTGATGGTCCCGAAATCACACGAGGCGCCGACAATCGATAGCTATACCCCCATCTGGCATGTCAACGGACAAGCTAAATTAAAACTAAATTAAACTGTTGACTTTAATTACCTCATGCAAAACACAATACCTTCAACTGACAAAGCGGCTGCACGTTCAATTTCCTGCCTACAGTTGCTATTATGCGTTTATCCGTTTTTTCATTTATATTTTCATTTTAATGCACTAAAACGGAGATCACTACGATGAACGCCTCAATAACCTGTAATGGCCTTTGGTTTTGTCCAACCGTATGTGCTGTCAGGGTCAACCTCATCTCCCAGCACGGAATCATAGTTTTGCATGCTGTCCATTGAATATATGTCTTCATCTTCTTCTTCGAATGCACCCACACCAAAAGCCTTGTAAAGAAAAAATACATATGCGCTTAATTCCTTATCATCACTTACGTGACTATAGATTCAATGTAGTCAAAAAAACTTTGTATTTCCATGCACTTGATAACGCAGCCCTGCTGTGGGCCTTTTCAGAAAAAATAATTTCAGTGGCCTGGTGAGGTGACATTGTCCACACTGCTCAATAAAGTTTTCCAAAAGTTAAGCAATCGTGATAAAAACAAATACAACATAATCAAAAAACCGGTTCAAGCTTCTATTGTTATTTTTGTCGCTGTGGACCTGTGTTTGGGGCGCTGCGGTCGATCCTGATTGTAAGCTCTTGGTGACGCGACAAACCTGCTCCTATCAGGCTGACGACTGCTGTAAAATTGTCGCAAAATAAATAAGCGATCATGATTACTTGTCCCATGAAAGAAAGACGACTTCCGGTTTTTGTGCGACCTTTGACCGACGTTGATTGTTTGACCTTCGTATGCAAAGCAGCTGTCGGGTTGAGGGGGTTGTACCCGATACCGTGGTAGTTGTCCTTCTGTATGAAGCGCTCGGGGACGACTTCGATCGAAGCGAAGGATAAGTTTTCGGCGAACGACATCTCCTCGTCCTGAAATTGCAACACAACAATCAAATCTAAACCTTTCGTAAACAATGAAATTGAAACGCAACGCTTTTCCACGGCGATCACCAGCAAGAAAAGATGCGAATGCGAAACAATCGCCGTTTATTGGTTCAGAAAGGCATGACAAAGACATCGCGACGCATGCAAGCGGGTGGCGACGTTCGACAAGCAACGCCTAAAAAAGTATTTCCAAACTACAAACGGAATTGTTTTAATTTGCAACAAGCCGCTAAAAATGCAAACACACGAGGTGACAGGAGGTTACTTGTGCGATAACAGATTTTTGTTATTTGTAGTTTTTGGAGTTATTTTCTGTAAGCTGCTAAAACTGAGAACGAAGGTGAAATGGTGTAAAATGCAGGTAGTAATATTGTGTGCGATTTGAGAGAGACTGCCTAATTATACAGGAATAAACCGATGACATTGTACGACACACTAATCCATTGAGAGAAACACTTACATCCCATGACACGTTTGTGTAACACACCAACTTGTGTTACTTGTGCGACATAGTAACGCATTGGGACCCATTTGTTTTGATGCCAGCGGCCTGACAAATGGTAAGTTATATGCATGGCTCTTAGTGATAAGTTGCACCGAAATGAAGTTGTGGAATAAGATTGACAACACTTACACTACTCTCTGAGCCTTGATACGTCTTAACTTCTTGACCTGGCAATTGGCACCCGTAGACTTTAACGGGCGCTTCAACTTTTTTAGCCTCACGCTTTCCACGAGTGCCATGTTTTCGTCCTTCCCTCCAACCCAGCAAGCGAAGAAGGCGAAATCCAATGTTTGACCTGTTGGTGCAACGATGGTTTCAGCGAAAAAAATGATGTTTTCAGCGAAACGAGAATGTTGCAATCGCGTATTTATTTATTTTACGACAAACGTTACCACAATTTCATCATCGGAAAGATTCAAATACCGTTTTGGAACAACGAGTGAATCAAGCACGTCAGATCCAAGTGCAAGGGTCATGTGGTTTTCTCGTATCTGCAGTTGTTTTTCTTGCAAAGAAGTGCGCTTTTGTTCAGGAAGGAACTCTTTCCGCAACTTCACCGCAGTCATGCCCAGATCTGATTTGTCCTGTTCAGGAAAATTAGTCGCAAGCTTGACGTAATCAACGAATTGAGCAGCTAACTTCTGACACGGGTAACCGCTGTTGCACTTGCCACTCCACCAAATCTTAACAAGTTTACACACATTACGAACCCCTTGTCAACGACCGCTCTATTCATGATCACAATGTTTTCACCTTATTTTATTTAGAAGTCCATCTGCAAGACCGGCACTGATCAATCATCTCATCCGTTGGAGTTGACCCAATTTCTCATGCATTTCTTAATGCACAGTATCTTACTCAAAGCAGGGCTATCAATAGGCTCGACCTATAGATACCAGATACACACGCCTTAGCCAGTTGAGTAAGCTTGCTGTCAAAATTTCTAGCAGAACCCACCATAAAAGGGGATGCCAGTAAGGTTAACAGTTACATTGCTTTCATGTATGGCAAACGAACCTCCAGGGCTAAGTCAAAGCTGAGGGCAACTGAAGAGCTCAGACATCATAAAACTAATAGAGAGCATAGCAGGTAAAGCTTAGCACTTAGGAATGTTGCAATCGCTTCTTTTGCCATCACTGTAGTCATAACGAATATAAAAGGGAAATGAAGGCCTGACAACTAAATCATAAAATAGAAAAAACTGACCAACCAGGGCAGTTTATGATAAGATGCAGTAGAAGAAAGCTGACTGAACACAAATTTTCTTGAGCAGCTCCAAGAGGCAAGCAATGCATACACGTACTTCATTATCCATAAAATCTTCTGGCTGAAACACTTTTCTTTCTGACTTTTTTGACCGTGACGAAATAAAAGAGGAAGGTGTCCATCCCTCTTTTGTACCAACAGTGTTGTAATATCCGGCAGAAAATCCTCCAGTAAAAGCTCCATGGAACCTGATGAAGAAGATTTAAATTTTCATATGTACACAGTAGAGCGCTGCATAGTGCGGGTTAAGTCAAAAGTGGTATGGGCACCTGGACTAAAGCGCAGATGAGTGTGCCTGAACTGCAACTGCTGCCGGAGCAGGGCAGGCAATGGTTAAGATGCTCGTGAAGCAGATCTAAAAGTTTGTCGGTAGCAAGCTGTGTTGTAACCACTCGGTAGGTGCGGTGTTGGATGCGCGATACACAACGAACGGGATGTGCGCGAAGAATAGCACCCATGTGTATGCGGCGCGAACAAGCAATAATAGAGTGATCTCTATTGTTGCTTGCTGCCAGTGTGAAGCTTTGCGCGTTTGCCTCTACGGCTCTCCCATCGCAACAGTTGTAGGCTTTATTTTTTCGCAAAAATTATTGATGGTGAATAATTGCACCTTTGTGCTATCTAACGTTTAAAACTATCTATGTTATTGTCACTGAGAGTTTTGCGATGTAAAGAAAGCATTATTTTTCAACAGTGAAATGTGGTCATGGTTTCACATTTTCAGAGATGAGTGTGACAATTTGCGGATGCAAAAAGGACATGAGTTTGATGAGTTATACAGGATTCCTATTCAAATTTGAATATAAATACCCAGACTTGTTTCGCTCGCAATTTCAGTCATTTCCCCTATAATAGTATTAAAACTTGACGTAACAGTATTCACTAGCCTAATTTTTGGACATTATGACTGAGTTGACTTCATTTTTTTCGGTCATTTCAGAAAAAATTTGATGTACGACTGAAAAAAACAGCCTGAAACAATCACATTATATAAGACGTCTGGCCCTCGAACTGTTGTGTAATTGCTTTATGTGGCCCTCTGACAAGAGAGTTTGGAGGCCCCTGGTGAAGAAAAAATAGCAATTTGTTCAGAACGCTAAATCTGCAGCAATTTACTAAATGAACTTTGACAAAATACTTGGAAACAGCTTGTTTTTATGACCTCTTCAAAAGCAAACACGAGCACAAACAAAAGTATAAAATTCACTGTATGAAAAAAAATGCAATAAGCACAAACCTCCGTCTACCTTCTTCATCAGTTACAACTTGTTCATGAACTGGAACAAACTTTAATTTGTCCTGATTACCTACACCACAAAAAAACAGCATTACAGATGTTCGCCACAATTAAGGCAGAGAATAGAATCAAAAGCTTAAACCTGCAACTGCAGCGTGATAACTAAGCACAACTTTTCATTAAAAATTTCTGAAATGCAAGCTTGCAACCAACATAACGAAAAATGAGCATGAGACATATCCAAACAGTTCTGCAAAACAATCAAGAAACAAGTGTGAATTTAACTTCTAAACCAGAACAATTCAGTGCGGTTCTTTTCTGAAATAATTCTTTTTATGAGACGTGCTTGACAAATAGCCTGGTTCGCTGTAGGAATAAAGTTGCTGCTGTTGATCAAGTTACATCTAGTCAATTGAAATTGTTTTCAAGATTTTACATTTCAAATAACAATCTTCTGTGGTTAGAAAGAAAGTTCCATCATACTCACTTTGTACTCCCTTCTGGAAAGTCACAAATGGTCTAGATATGCCCATGTCAGCTTACTCAATGCTGTGGGCCACTTGGCTACTTCATGGTGAATGCTGCATTGGTGACAAGTCAATGACAGCACTGCACATGAAGTTTCACTTGCACATGAAGTTTCACTTGCAGCCATTCGTTAATGCCAGGCATGAGGCTGGACAGGCAGCAAGTACTATTCTCAAGTCTTTGATGTACAGCAGTGGTTCCCAAACTGGGGGTAAATTACCCCCCAGGGGAAATATGCGATTCTTCGAGGGGTAACGCAAAACCAACCAAATTGCTGTTCTGTGCTATGAGCAATCACTGCAAAATAAATTTTCAACCTGAAATGCGAAAAAATTTTATTGAGGGTAATAAGACATAATCGATACCTTGATTTGGGTAACAGCTTGAACATGTTTGGGAAGCACTGGTGTACATACAGCAACCGGCATTTCAACCTAGCCTACCAGATTTAGTGGCATCCCACCGTAGTACTTAAATGAGATCTTCTGTGGTGAAAAGCAACAAACTCAGCAAAACTTCAATCACATCTTTCTGCACAAAAGAGATCAAATTTAAGACCTGGCATTACTTTGCTGCTAACATTTTTCAACCTTCACCACAAATCACGTTTCCTCCATAATTTTGCAGTATTACATTTTTTATTTTAATGCGTAAAAACGCTAAATGAGATGGAAAAACTTAATTGAAAATATTAACAAAGGGAATGAAATGATGTGCTATGATGTATGCTACACAGTCATTCAAACACATCGCAAACAATATTATTTTCACGGCAGAAGAAACTTTGTTTCTTTCCATGAATGGATATTTTTTTTGTTGTTAAAAACAGTATTTTTTTTCATCTATGTAAAAGATTTTGAAGTATTTTCATCTATGTAAAAGATTTTGAAGATCTGCATGCACATTAACTAACAGGTTTGTCAACATTGTTAACACCTTCGGCACCAGTGTATGATATATTCATACTTGCTATTTGAGCCGCTTTTCTTGTGTCACTTTGCACCACCATAACTCACCAGCCGGTTGAGCTAAAGAGCTGTTCCAACCCTCTAAAGATGCAGAAAGTCTTCTAGTTTAGATTTTTAAAACATTGGAAAGTTTTGGATTTGTTTTTTTTTGTGGGTGACATCATAAGTGGGGTAGGCTTAGGTCTTTTTGGCCGAGGTCACTGGGTCATGGGCGCCAATGCCAATTTTTTGACTTAAGCTTTGAGTGGAAATTAGGCTATAATCTGAGTCTTTAGGCCCAAATTTTGAACCAGAAACACCCACTTTTGTATTCTGCAAAAATCTTGATGTACATATAATGCATAAAACTAATTATGTAGACAATCCAGCCATAAATTCATACTGAAGGCTAAAAAGAATGTGGTTTTGTTTTATGTAAGTGTATAAGTGATAAACTAAACATTTTTTGTAAATTTTGCTGGTTGGAGGGGGAGTGACTAGTGTTTGTAGATAGTGCACAAGTCCATCTGGCCTATTTTTGTAAATAAGCACAACTTGTGCACATTTTAAGCTTTGAAGTACTAGTACCATATGGTATTTTTCAGACTATCACAAGGCGCACTTAAAATCCTTTAATTTCCTCAAAAATCCAAAGTGCATTTTATAATGTGGTGCGCCTAATCTATGAATCTGGTTGTGCTTTCTCACCTAGGACCAATTTTGTGGTAAATGGTACTATTTATTTAATTGCTAGTTATGATTTTTTGTAAACAAACCATCATGTTACATAACGAATTAAAACAATTGCAATGAGCAGTGCATGTGGTTCCAGGAGTATCTAGCACATACCTTCATGTTGAAGCATAGATCATATTACTCTGCAAGGCTACTGCCCACAGAGCTATATGTTTTACTTTGCAGAGTTCGTGACTACATTGGTGCACACTGAATCAAACACGCACACAGCTTTTAGTTCAGCGGATTAGGCATGTGTGACAGATTAAACTCCCTCGTATGTGATCTGCCATTTAGTGCCTTTTGTATGAAAAAAGAACAACTAGCGTTCAAATTTTGAAAGTGCACCTTATAGCCCATAAAAACGGTAATTTCTTTTATAAAAGTTGTACTTTGTGGTCCCAAAACTATATAGAACAAAATTTTTATAGACTTACAGATTGTTTATTTGAAAAAATATGTATAGGTATATTATTCATGCCTCTTAGGTTTTAGTGAATTGTTCAGTTCACTACAGTTTCAACCTTGTGGAATTACAGCCATTAGATTTATAGCTCCTCTTTTTATGACAAATATAACCTCTCAAATTGATCAGCACCAACACAACTCTTTAACTTGATACAATGAAGTAATTGTCATTTCAAAAATATTTTAACATGTTCTTATACTTAATCAGCTAAAAAACTAAGGTAAGTCATAGTATTGCTGTTGCAATCGGAAAAGCCCGAGCGGCATATACGCAAAGCTTCACACTGTGGCAGCAAGCAACAATAGAGTTCATGCGCCACAATCATTCTTTGCGTACGCTAGTCATTATGTTCAATCGTTCACACATTAGTATCGGCAGAGCTTCCACGCCACAATCACTCTATTATTGCTTGTTTGCGCCACATATATATGGTGCTTTTCTTTGCACACATCCCGTTCGTGGTGAATGGCATATTCAACGCAACGCCAACAGAGAGGTTGTAACATTACCTACAACAAAAAATAAGATTCATTTGAAATTGAATACAAATAACGTGGCAAATAACCCAGACCCTAATAAGCTGGAAACATATGAATATTTGAAAACACTTGCTTATAAAACTAAAAATTACATAAAAGCATAATCCTGACTGTTGCAATACGGTAGGCACAATTCTAGGATCAGTTATTGTGGTTATCATGGCCTGTGATGAAACTACTGTTCTGATATATCAAAGAAGTTTACAGAAAAAATGTGCCCTTTTTCATGATTGGTGGCGTATTCTACCAAGCATACAATTTACTGCAATCACATGTGGCATCAACTAGCTACCTGGGGTATTCAAGTCTGTGGTTCTTCAATACCTATACAATAACATGAAAGACATGATTATAATGTCATTTTTCAGCATGAAACAAGAAAGATGTGTGTATAATTTATTGACCTTTTATATTTGATATGTTCTTGATTGAACTTGTTTGATGATGGAACTCAATACATATGCTATGACCAAATGACATCATCATGGCCAACTTACTTGTATTATCTGGTAGCTTCATAGCTGTTCCATACTTCACAACTGGATCGTCATCACTGTCTGAATTCATCATGACCACCATGCAAATTGTAAAAGACCTCAGGCTCAGTAAGCTCAAATAGCTAATATAAATTTTCTAGAAAAAAATTCAAGAGAAAAATAAAATTTTAAAACATGTTTAGAGTTATTGTACTTGTACTGTAGTTATGGAAAGAAAAATCTTAAGTTAGTGTGTTAACAACTGTATATATCCAGTCTTTGGTTTCAAAGGACTAAAAAAACGTATCTCGCTTTATAACAGATATAAAACTCAGTTGGAAACGTTCAATCAAACCACCCAGTTCTCTCACTTTTAGGGATTTTGTCCCTAGATTGGAACTTTTGACCCTTTTTAGGGATTTTTTCGAAATTTAAGGATTTTCGGAAAAGTTTGAAAATGTGTAAAGGTCTGTAGAGATGTTCAGACAGAACCCACACTTCTGCCTATCAACAAAAATGATTTTGAAAGTAAAGTCAACACTGCTGACAATGCATGGTTAGATATCTCTGCGAGACGACTGTGGAATAGCTGCAAGAAAACATTATTTGACACAAGGATCACACATCCTACCTCACAGTCGTATTCTGGGAAGTCCCTAGTGGAGATCTACCAACAACATGAAAAAGAGAAGGATAAGTACAACCAAAGAGTGATTGACATTGAGAAAATCCCCTTGTCTTTACAACAAGTGGTGGGATGGCACCAGAATGCACTAGAGTCAACAAAAGATTTGCTGAAAAGACAGCTGAAAAATGCAGGGAGCCATATGCATCTGTCATGACTTACATAGGAACGAAGCTCAGATTTACCCTTTTGAGGAACATCCTTGCTGCAATATCATAATATGAGGATTGAGTCAAACGAAGCGATGTTCACCTCCAGGATCTCACAGACATTGAATTCATTTCAATTCTTAGGCCCACAATCATATAAAGCTGAAGCATGGTGTCAATGACATGACACCAGTTATATTTGTGCAATAGCTGGATAAATCTCATAAGTAATAACATTATGAGTGAAACATTACCTTTTCTAGAACTAAATACTCCTCTCATTTACTAAACATATTTTGTTTTTCATGTACCCAACACTTATTGGATTAATGTTTGCTACTAAACTTATTGCAATCTGTTTATGTCCTTGTCTCTTCAACATTATTTGGTGATGCTCTGTGTCTGGTGGGGACATACATTCATCCATGGTACTCACTGCATTATGGCCCATGGGTATCACTGGGTAATTGTGATACTTCATGATTTGCATGTATAAACTTTGTTTTCGGCACTTGCTACTTGTTTTTGTAATGAAATGCGTTTTAATGCATTGCTCTCTGCCTCATAACCCTTATTGTTGCTCACTTCCTTCACCTATGTGCATGCTTCACCTGCTCATCTGTACATGCCTCAACTTTTCACCCATTGCTTGCTTACCATCATCTGTGTTACATTGATGTCTATTGTATAAGTATTGTAAAACAATTGTGTTATGTGCAAAAAAATGTGTAAAATGAAACATTTCAGTTTATTTTGCAAATCATGTTTGGTTCTACTATATTTTTTAACACATATCGCGGCATTCCGATTTTATGCTGCACCACCACAGTCTGTAACCTTGTCCAGCTTATGCCCTCGGCTCCCATTCAGTTTTTTCAAATATACCCATATTGCACATGAAAAAAAAACATTTTCCTACAAAAAAAACAGAAATGTTACTTTGCAAAAAGACTTACGAGTGTAATTTCATGAGTTAGAATAATGACTAAAATACTGATTTTTATTTATAGTTCCTCTTTTGAATTTTTTCTGCAGCAGAAATATGAATGAGTAAATCGGTTTTCTGTTGTTGAAGACATTTTTCATAACACTGGTGACATGCTCCGTTAATTGCATCTCTCACTAATTCAGGTTTAGATGTCCATGTATAACAGTTTTATTGGCTCCTCGACAATGCTTATTTTGCCAACAACCTTTCCTCCTTAACAGTGTCTGTTTTTAGTGACTTTGTTTGTTTTGTTTTAACATGATTCACAAGTGAAAATATTCTTTCTACTGATGCAGAAAAGTGTGGCAAAAACCATAAGTTTCATCATGAAATCTGAAAGTATTCCAAACTTTGAGTTATGTAAGCTGTCTTTTATGTTGGGAAGTGACTACGGATACGCCTGGCCTGATGCAATTCAAATAAAAGGTCACTTTGTCATTCAAATAGCGTGGGTCTCGTAGTGTAGCGGTTATGCGTTATGGCTGCTATGCCAATGGTTTTCGGTTCGACTCTCACCTTGCCGACTTTTGTTTTCTTTTTTTTTCTTTAATTTTTTTCAGGCTTACATGTTACCTTTGCAGGTTAGTATTAGGTTAGGGTACGTTAGCATTAGGTTAGGGATAGGTTAGCCTTAGCTTCGGGTTCGGTTAGGCTAGGATTAGGTTAGGGTTTATCTTTTATGTTTATTTCATATCTACCAAGCCTACTGCACTCTAGTCACGCATTACTGTTATGACACAGGTGGCATATGAATAAGTTTTCAAATTTCAAGATCTACAGGCGTATCTACTACCTTTATGTTACGTAGATAATGCCAGAAACTAAGGATTGATTTATTGGACAAGGACACATCTTTGAACTGTATAAATAGCCTCCATTCATCGTCCAAATAATCCAGTTCATCTTCAGGAACAAGATGGGAAAAATGTAGGGCCACATTTACTATTGAACTAGATTTCGTGAGATCTTGAGCAGCAGCAGGATCAAAAATTCTTAAGTTGGCAGCAACTCCTTCCTCTAATGGAAACCTTTTTTTGATTTGCTCACATAAGGCAATCAAGGAATTTAAACACTCGATCTTAAACCTTGCTTCACTAATTTATTCAAGTTGCATCTGAGATAGTAACCTTGTACACCATCCATCCTAATACAAATCTTTCAACTGTTTGTTAGTTGGGTCAATATTACATATTTTAGAGGTATTAATGACTTCTTCCTTGATGAAACAATCTAAAAGTTTTTATATTCAGAATAGACCATTGAATGCAGCACATGGAGTCTGAAGTGCTCAGATTGGAATTTAATGTTCAGTTGTTAACTTTATCCAATACATAGTTTCAAAAGAGAAGCATGTGCTTTGTTCCAACATTTTTCATAGTTAGGTAGAAAGCATTTGACCCATCAACCTTGTCAACTTTGGATTCAGTTGAAAATACAGCAGTAACGCATCCCACTGCTTAAGAAATTCTACTTTGATTATATTCCCATGTGATAACCAATGAATGAGTCTGTGCTAGTTTGGTTATTTTGTGATTTTCTGTCTTTGTAACATCTTGTATAAGAGTGAGATATTTTATTCTCTTACTGCTTTGTGAAAAATAATCACAAATGTCCATTATAAAAACTTCCAGATATGATGGTAACACTTTGGCTACACTGACTAGCACACAATGCAAACTTTGCAGCAAAGGAATGTCATGATTTGATACGCAACCCATTGTGAAAACTTAAAAGCGATGGAATAAATTTTTTCAAGAGTACTTGAAATTTACTCTTGTTTCCTATCATTGTAGAACAACTATTACTTCCAAACCCCACAATATTGCATATAGGGATTCCTTACTCAGTAAGTAAAAGTTTTTTGACACTCATAATCCTTCAGCAGTTCTATTTTCAACAGAAACTGTGTCCAATAAGTTGTCAACTACATCACATTTTTCAGCATCAAAATATCAAACAATGATAGCTAAAACCTGACATACTGATATGTCTGTACTCTCATCAGCAATTTAAGGAGAATTTATTATTCATTTTACAAATATCAGCATTCTCTATTATTTTTTCATAGTAAGCAATTCCTTCTTGAACTAGATGCTTTTGTTGCTTGCATTTTTATGATTTTAACCCCTTTTGCAATAGGTAGTGTCTATTTCACCACCAATATTCTGGCGGCAACAGATAGACTGGAGCTTCTTCTTGCATGTGAGCGGCGGTTCAGACAAAAAATCCACATGGATGGTCCTCAAGCCATTTACTGTTGTCGATGTCAGGGGACCGCAGGTCTTCCAAGCAGTTCGGAGGGCGAAGGATGTTACAGTTGAAGATTATATGATTGGCCCACTGCTCCTCAGTGCCACAGATGCATTTGGGTGTATCTAGGATGCCCCAGCAGTACAGGGGTGTACCAAAGCGGCCAACGCCAGTTCTTAGTCTATTCAGTGCTACCCACAGACTACGGGGTAGCTCTGCGCTAGACGGCAGGAGTGACCAAAAACTGGGTCGGTGGCGTGGCCCTTTCCCATGCCACTCTACATGACTCCAGGATATTGAAGCCGGAGTTGATTAGCGCTGCAGCATTGCAGCGGAAGGGGCGTCATGAATGCACGTGTTGTGTGCCAAGAAACTATTCACTATGGACAAGGGTATGAAGGGGGTGGTTAGTGTTTAGTTGTGCCTGGAGCGCTAGCTTGAAAGTGGAAAGTTCCCTGCGCAGGTGGGCCGGTGAAATAACTGAGAGTAATGGTGAAAGCTCCCTGCGGTTCGGTTTCAGGCACCCAGATATGATGCGCAATGTATCATTTAACGCAACATCTAGCTTTTTGGTGTGGGTGCTGCGGCACCAAGCTGGGGCGGCGTATTCTGCAGCACTGTAGACCAGGCCCAGTGCTGAAGTTCGCATAACAGAGGCGTGGGCACCCTGTGTCGAGCCAGCCAAGAGGCGTAAGAGGCAATTACGGGTTCTGACTTTGCCACAGAGGCCTTTCATTTTCAAGTGTTGCTTGAAGGTGAGTTGGCGGTCAAGTGTGACACCAAGGTAAGTTGGAGTTTGGGTGTAGGCAGGGGTGGATTAAGGGGGGGGCAACGGGGGCAATTGCCCCGGGCCCCCCGCTGGAAGGGGGCCCCCCATGATGAAATTTATTTGTTTCAAATAAAACATTCGTTTGAAAAAATCCGTGATTCAGAAGCAATACAAGGATACAACTCTATATTATATTCCTATGTTGCGTTAATTATCAAGGGCCCCCAACAGCAATTGATTTCTCTACAAGTTTGACTGTCTGCCAGTCTTAGTAATCGCTATTGAATAGCCTATAAGTATTTTCGGTTTTGTT
>JGI24159J19872_10000857_pt1 | contig 30630 bp, 15 predicted proteins | sample Ectturendosymbi4_FD_19872 | JGI IMG/M metagenome (IMG submission 19872)
AATAAATCATAACATCTTAAACAAACTGACTGACGTCAAGAATACTAGTGGCGACAAAAAAACTGACTCATGAAATAAGTGTTTACTCAAAAATTAACAGACGTTTACTCAAATAAATTAATGACTGAAACATCTAACTAGTTGTTGTTAGAGTTGAAATTAAGGATGAGTTGAAAATAAGCTTGTCTTATAGATAAGATCAGACGCAATAAAATTTAGTAGATGATGTACTTAAATAGAGTGGTTCCCAACCGGGGAGCCCCGGCACCCTAGGATGCCATTTACAATACTCAGGGGCGTTTTTCAAGATATCGTTAAAAAATACATTCTCAAAATGTCACCAAACCTCAAGCCAAATTGCTGTGGGTTCGCCTCCAGGTGCCGCAAATTATGTTTCTTTTTTGTAGGCTGACTTAATACATCAAAAAAATACATACACAAAAATGTTGGTTACCTTGCATCACCCCTCCTCCGACGCCAATAGGGAAGAAGCACTCATTGAAACTATTTTTACTTGCCACAATCAGTTCAGTTCAGAGGATAGCACTGTGAGACAACATTTGCCGAGTGTTTTTCTGGTTTTGCATGAAACTATTAAGATTTTGTTTTTCAAATTGCGAAATTCAATCCATTTGTAGACTGTGAGCATGGGTGTCGGAAGATGGAGGAGCAGGGGAGGCTTTGGAATTTTAAAATTCCAGAAAAAAGGTTGTTTCATTAGTTTCGAGTGGGAAAAAACAAATTTTACCACTTTTGGACCCCCTAGAAAAATTTTGGAAAAATCTCCTAGTTGCTCACCTGGAAAAATCTTTTCGACGCCCATGACTGTGATTATCATCAAGTCATAAACAACATTTTAGTACCCTACTGTTGAGTATTTCGTTTGCCAGCGTTCAAAGCCCCATAACCTGTTTCTTAATTTTGCAAGGTTGTTTGTCAGTCTTTGTGTCCAATGGAAGGTAAAAAAACAACGTACAAATCTCAAAACGTTTCTTGAAAAGTTCATTTATTTGCTTTTTCCTATAAATCATAGTTGCATTCCATGACAATGCTTCTTATGCAGACCGGTTGGATTCATTGTTCTCAAAGTTGCAAATTTAAGAACAAAGTTGATTAGTAAGGACTACAGAAAGGGCGTAAATCTTTCTTGAAATTTGAACGAACAGGTATTCGTGCTTCTCACGTCCATTTGGATGAAAGAGGTAGTTATCCTCGAAGTGCGTTTCTTTCGGTCTTCCTTACCGCCGAAATTGCAAAGGGTGCGAAAGGCTTGCTGCTCACATATGGTTACTTCTTCAACGCTTGAAATAACTCTCCGCGTAGGTGTGGTTTCATTTTTTTCGTGTAAATTGGCCGCATACGCGCTAATCGTTCTCTGTATATTGCCTCAGGTTCGCTCTCGATTCTCATGAGCAGCAATTACCACCCCTTTTCGTGACGGGATTAGTCACTTGCTATTTCTATTTGACCATATAAGATGGCTATGTGGCCCAAGCTGCTATTAATTTGGCACTGTAGCGCTTCTTCAACTATTTTCTAGAACAGAGAAATGATTTTTTCCTTGTGACCACACAAAGCACTGGAGTTTGTCAAAATTTTTCGGATTGATTTCGGGCCTGCATACAAAAACCTTTTCGCAATGACGGATGGCTTTTGTCGCCAGCTACTGTTGGAGCAATTGAGTTGATGAAATATTCAATAGAAATGTTTAAATGCAATGTATTTGAATTATTTAGTCATATTTACGTTGGTACGCCACCGATTCCCCGATGTTGCACATATCTTCACTCATTCGGCAAATTTGGCTTTCGTGCCTAAATCGGGTTTCAGAAATAGATTCAAGCTCGGATGGGTTCGGGCTCGGGCCAGGTTCCCGCTGCCAAATGAAGTTCGTTTACAACTCTGTCTCCGGTAGCTTTAACCCGCCTATGGTGCAGAGAAGTCACTAGATTGAAGTTTAACAACCGTGTTGCAAACTTCCTCCTTAGAATGCATGTTAAATCTGCTGTGGTCAAATATATTGTTGGCAGTTGCTTTCATTTTTTTCAATTACAAATCAGTCGTATTCGAAATTTTATCGCTTAACTGTGCTTATGTGCAATTTCACAGTACGACTGTGGAAGAGGAGCTCAAAGACCTTAGCGAAAAGCGTAAAGACAGCAGAAACAGTAGTGTTCGTTCCTCATCCAGCAGCAATGTCAAAAAACAAGATGAAAAAGAAAAAGTACCCTCTGTGGGGTACCATAAGTTGGTGAGTTGGTGATAAACACACACTTGTTTTATTGGAATGTGATGTTTCCAAACGCGAAGATACAGTAAAAATAGCGTTGGAACTTAACATGTTATAAAATTAACGTGCAGTAAGGGTTAGGATCAGGTTTTCTGGTTTGCAGTGGCGTAACTGACGGATGGGCAGGGGTTCGCGCCGCCCCCCTGGAAGGCTAAATGTAAACAATGGGCCCCCCTGTTAGCTTATATTTCGGTATTTAGTATTCTCTTGATTTTTCGTAGGTTTTTAATTTTAGCGTTTTTCAAAAATTTCTCGGTGTTTTTCGGTTATTTCGGATGCTAGCGCAGACAAATCCAGTTAATTGCATAACCACATTGCCGAGATTTTTTGTATGCGTTTAAACAGAATATGCGATATCAGACAAACATCCGCAAGTTTACCGCCTAGCGACACAGGGTCCCCAAAATTCAGTCCTGTCGCCGCGTTTTTTTGTAGGCTTAGCCCCCCAAACAAAGCTTCAATCCCCAATTGAAATGTGAAATAGTAGAAATAAGTGTAGTTTTTATCAATCCGTATTTTGTTTTGTCCTGTAATTTATAGACAGAGCAGTACCTGCAGCTGTTACCGAGAACAACATCGCCTTATCATTTTGAAACGTTTGTGAGGTAATAAACGTGTTTGAGACTTGAACGTAAAGCGTCAGCATTCATTGCTTGGAGTGTTGAACGTGAAGCTAGACTATATGCCTAGTTGTATACGTCCAGAAGTCAGACTTACACCTGATCAACAGATTTTGTGCAGTGATTGTTGTGAAAAAATGCATTATGGCTAGCTCAGGCGGTCTTCTCGTATTTTGTACTACATAGAAGCAAAATTTCTTTGTGCTTACGACGAAATTTGCGCAGCCTGCTGTTCAGACAGCATAATGGAGTTAATTGTGTAGTTAGAAGAGTTTATTTAGCAATCACTGCTAAACTTGACCCAACCGAATAGTGCAATTAGTGGATTATGGATGTTGACCATTATGCGTCCACGTAGGACCCCTTGGTCTCTATTTGTCAACATTTATAGTCTGTTTGAGATACCAAATGTTATTAATCTAAACATGTGCCATGCACCAGGAAATTAACAAGTCTAGACATCAGAAAGGTTTATGCATGCATATCTCGGTCAGTTAAAAGCACGATGCGCATGCTTGTCAAGCAAAATTAACTTAAGCGCTAATGAAAGAAAACGTTAATCGCGGCGCATTGCTTTGATCGGCCTCAGGTTTGTTCCTTGAGTATCAGTGTTTTAATAACTGAACGATAGGCTTGATTCTGATTTCCTGTAAATTTTTGTTAACGTTTGCATTTCATTGCAACATCTCTAAAAAATTGTCGTTAATTAAATGACAATGAGTAAGCCACAATTCCTTTCTTTAAGCTCTATTCTCAAGATACGTCTTGATGAAGTTTATCTTAACGTATTTATTGCACTTCGCATTACGCTAAACTACCCGATACCCTTGCCACTTGCCAGCGCTGAAAGGCGTTCGAGTAAACTGAAGCTGATCAAAACCTTCAATAGGTCTCATATGACAGATAGCAGACCATCCTCATTAGCGATGTTGTCGATCGAAGCTTCATGTGTGTGCTCTCTAGATTTGGATGGTATCATAAAGGCTTTTACATGCCGAAAGACTCGCTCCAAGGCGTTTTGATACTAGGCTACTCCAATGTGACCAGTGATTACTATCATTGGTGTGATATTATTTATGATATTTTTCATGGTTATTATTATGCAATATTTTTCATGTGTGCTACTGTGCCACTATAAGGTGATTTCTTTTGATTTGCTTCATGATCACGATCCGTCAGCTGAGTAGCCCTACGGTAGATAAATTACAGCGACAACTAAATCATGATGAATAATAACGCTAATTCAGCAACGCTTTAGAAATCTTTTCTTTAGAAATCACCATTAGGGGCTCCTGTATACATTTTGGGGGTGAAGAGTTGGGCTCCAACGGTACTGTTCATAACTATTTAGAATTGTTTGGTGTGCAGCCCCATATTTAGATAAAATTGTTTGGCATTATTTGCTTTGTAGTTGCTAAATGAATGTGGTTTTATCACTGATGTGGTGAGATCAATGAACTGCTCAAAACATTCCGTTTCGGACTTGCTACATTGTTTGTTGCTTACTCAGGCAGTGCCCAGAATCTAACCCCATGACCCATCATTAAGTCAAGCATTTGGTGCTTAGAAGAAAAGCGGAATTAATTTAGGAGTTAATTATCAATATCAGGTGTGATCAGGGGTGTAACGAGAGGGGAAAGTAGGTCACAGTTTCCCGGGTACCGAATCACTGCGGGGGCGCCGAAAAGTCCCAACAATGTCGTAAGTACTTTCTTCAATATAGTACATTTGCTTCCGAATGACATCAGGTTCGAACAAGGAGGCGCCAGTCTTGCTTCTTGCCCCGGGCGCCATCTAGCCTCTTTGCACCCCTGGGTGTGGTAGGTCTTACAATAAATCATAAGCCTACCTTACCCAGCCACAAGGCATTGATGGGTATCAATTTTAAGATAGGATATATTACATGAAAACGTGCAATTTTACTTTAAAGTCATTTACCCAATTGAAGATCATTCCATCGCCCGACAAATATTTTCTGTTTTTGTGGAATAACGTATATGAGTTTTTTGGAACTAATTGTTGCATACGCAAACGGTGACCAATAGGCCCCTTTCAGCAAAGTTTGCCACCCCTGGCTCAAACCTCTAGGTACGCCCTGCTTGTTTGTCTAAACCAGGCGCTGGGGAACCTGCGGCCCGCACGACTATTTAATGTGGCCCTTGTACCTTGTTACAATTTTCTTACCCAAATTAGAACAAAACGTCNCATTGAANCAAAGTTCCTAGAAAAGCAGATCCTTAGACAACAAGCCAAGAAAGGTCAGTCTTGTTCCTCATAGTTTTCTCTTCTTATTCTTCTTAGAAAGATGATGGTAAAATCATTGTTTAAATATCTGTTTTGTCTTGTGAAAATCGCAAATTTTTCTGGCCCACCTGTGATATACCGCAATTTATGCAGCCCATGAGAATGTAAATAGGTTCCCGTCCCTGGTCTAAGCTGACGTGTGTTTGTAATAATGCAGAAGTTAACTCTATGAAAAAAAGCTCATTATGGAACAGTATACAAATGTTCTAGTCACGTCGTCGTGCTGGTAGTCTATCTTGCAGCAACTGGGAGTATGAGGTGAGTTCAGGTGAAGACGAAAAGCCGAGGCATCAAAAGCAGGATTTGCTTTATGTAACCGCACTGGAACTCAAAGCGGTTGCTGGGTGTTGAATGATTACGAAAAGCTTAAAAACGAAGAAAAAATTGTCAGAGTTGTTAAAAGAAGCTTTTTTCATTCCATTCGTGGTTAAACCCATTTGTTTACCTCTTTTTCGCATAGCTACATATTTGTGAAAATAATTCTTCAGTAAGTGCTTTAAAAAAGGGTCCTGTATGGCAGACCATTCAGTATTGGTGTGGGTAGTGAAAGAAGTCGTTCATATCTAAAGAAAATGCAAGAAGAGTTTGTGTGAAATAACTGTGCGTGGTTGAGTGAGTATACAATCACATGTTGTAATTGTTTGTCATATGATGATTCCGTAAAGCCGTCCCTAGGCTGTTCGTTTCAATATAGAAATTATCGAAAAAGAAATGAAGCGATTTGCTTTTGCACAGAAGATCCTTAAACGTGACAGCACTCATATGGGTACTATAACATGCATAATTTACTGTCGTCATGATGTAGTGTCGTGTGGGTTGGTTATATGAAATACCAATTACCATGAAATGAAATTTTTCAGAATTGGTGTTTGAATGGATAATACAAACAAAAGTTAATGTTCGTTCGTTCTATGATTTATTCCAGGTGATTTGCCGCTCCAATTAATGAGAATATTTTTCATGCATGACCTAAATTTGTCACTAGAGAAATTCGTGGCTTGCAACAACGTTTGCAACACTTAACAAACTTTCAGTGATTTTTCAAGACATGTATCTACCAGAAGAAAATCTTTAATAGCAAAAGTCAGACGCCATATGTGATATTTACAGACAAGATATTTCATTTACTGAGTAGGCATGTTCAGGTCTGCCAAGTGCATGAAAGTTCAAAACTGATTAAATTCCACAAGCAGTAATTCTGACCAGTAATGGAAAGTTACGTGAGAAGAATTTTTTTTCCAAACATCTTACAAAAATCTGCCGAAATTCAATTTTAAACCATTACCACGGAATTTCTCTCAATTTTTGGTTGTACATTAGAAGGAGGTAATTGCTTTCTCTGCTCTTGAAATTGGTCTATATGCATGTTTGGTTGAGTTGTGAAGTGCAGTAAAAACAGGTTTTCAGTATCCAACTCACAGTAACTACACAACTGAACCACAGTTTTCATCACAATTCCAAAATGGAAGTTTTTTAAGCTGTTTTTTGAACATACACATCTTCTCCATAATTTCTCTTGTTTTTGTAGTATCATTTTCAGTAAATACTAGTCTTTCGGAAAAAAACTTCGAAACAAAACTGGTCTTTCGGAAAAATACGGAAAAAAAACTTTAGCTATCACAGACTACATCATAGTCGAACCTGGCATTTTTCATATATTTTCACAATGTTTTTTTACGACCATCTGTTGAAGTTTAACCGCTTGTTTGAATAAAGCTTGACCATTTGTCTAGTTCAGGGGTTCCCAACCTTTCTCTGACCATGTACCCTTCAGCATTTTGATAGATGAGCATGTACCCCTAAAATTTGTTATGGCGAAAAATTATTTGGAAATAAACAACATATAAATATATATTTTCCCTTCTATTGCGAACCTTAAATGTACCACTTCAGACAGGCAATTATACCCCTAGGTTGGGAACCCTTTGTCTAGTTGTAACAGACGTTTGCTGCAGATTTGGCGAACGTGATGGGTTTTGCTCTCAGTCTACATAATGTTTACACATGAGTGTTGTTTTTCTTTTTCAGTACAGATACGCGACGGGATTTGATTGGCTGTTGGCGGTCATAGGAACATTATCCGCCGGGGCCCTTGGCGCTGCTTTACCTGTAATGTTTCTTTTCTTCGGCGAGCTAACTACGCAGTTCACTATGTATGGAAGATTCCTGCAGTGCAACTTGAACTATAACGATTGTTTTTCCATGGGTCTTACGAACGTCAGCGAAAGGTTATTTCCGTGTGCGGTATTTTTGGTGTAACTTCTGTTTGTTTGGTGCGTGTAAAATTGTTTAGCATTAATCTCTCAATGCAGAGGACGACGTGCGAATAGGATTCCTGTTGGGTAGCTTTTCACTCTTGCGGTATACTTCGTGAAAAGAGCTTGGCACTATGAATGCATTTGAATGAATTGGTAGGCAGTTTCAAAGGATTTCAGCAAGAGAAATATTTCCAGGAATGTGTTGTTTCGGGATTAGTACTCGACCATTCCAGACCTTTGCTTTGTCTTAAGGGAGTTGAGCTACTTCTTGGTTGTCCCAGATTGTTTTACAGCTATTTGCTTGCCAACATATGCTAGTTTGGGTGTCTTGTTGGTAGCCCATTAAACTTTTAAAATCCTTCTTTATTTCAATAGCAACTTGTGTTATGTGACGAACAAAATGTTGTTAATGTTTATGAACTGTTTGGATTATTGACCTTTCAGCGAATGGAACGACACTATCCTTCCTCAGATCCAAAACTTCAAACCAACTAGCCTGCAGTTTGTTTACTATTTCGTGTACCTCGCGTGTGGTGTGCTTGTAGTGGGATCTATTCAAGTAACTGCCTATTCCATCATCGCAATTCGGTAGGTATTACCGCTTTATTTGTTGTTGCTGCTTCTTGATTGGTTTTATCATCGTGGAATATTATTCTAACGCAGGCAGACGAAAAAAATCCGAACGGAGTATTTTCGAGCCATTTTACGTCAAGACATTGGTTTTCACGACGTGACATCATCGGGAGAGCTAAACACCCGTTTGTCAGCGTAAGTCATTACCAACTTTTTACCTTCAAAATCGTGTCTTCACCTGAGGCATTATGAAAAGCTGTTTGTTTACGTCTATACATTTACGCAAGAAAGGTGTATTAACCGTGTAAGCAGTCAAAACTGTCACAAGCACCAGCTACCCAGAGTTCTTCGTTTTGAAGATGTAGAAGTTTTCAAGTCAAACGCAGTTCGTGCAGTCAGGGGATGAAAACTTCAGTTACAGAAAGCATCTTTGTTTAGGCTTAAAAAATGTTTGCCAATCCATTGCTCGTGATGCTCTAACACGAAGGAGATCTTGAGTCGCTTAAAGATATGAGAAAGTTGTCTCAATTTTGTGCAATACGAGATCCCAACTAGCTTCTCCTGAATTGAAGGTAGTGTTCCCCCATTTTATCCATCCAAGGCCCGTTGATAAGGTTTTATGTCCTCAACTTCTGGAAAGTCAGAATGTGTTTCATCAAGAGTTGGAGACATCGATGGTGGTCAACAAACATACTTGTAATCTGAAGATTGAGCAAAACTGTCAACTGGTGCAGAAAGATTGTTTTTTTGTTCAGGCAGTTTAAACAGCATTAATGTACCTCAGGGCGTGAGCTTAGTACGCACTTGATAAGCTGTAAGTGAAACTGGCATGTGAAAAAAATCCAGCATGGAACTAGCGCTGTCGCAGGTATGATGGCAAAATTTAACAGCATAAATGTATTACTCAGTGGAGTTGTTTTCTTGCAGGATCTTGCATGATCAAAGTAAATGACGAATATCAGTTTTGGCGTCTTATTCAGGCCCTCTGTTATATGGGTGGCGTCTTATTCAGGCCCGTAACCAACATGGAGCACCAGGAGGGACGAAGGGTTTTCAAAAAGAGGCCAAAATGTTTTAAATTATGTCCAACACATTTTCCAGGGGGGCCTCTTGCGCCTAACCCCTAGTTACGGGCTTGGTATTGTCCGAATGTATAGTCTGTGCACATCACAACGCGCAGAAATCCAATCATGGTTGTTCCACAACTGAAATAAACTTTACGTTAATTTTATCTTCAACACTCCTGTTACTCTAAATGACTACGATTTTATGCGCTTTTCTGAACAATCACCTGCTAGTTTTGTCGAAAATTCCTTTGCAAAGAGCTGTTCATGTGCTTAGCTGTCTTTTTCTAAACTTTTGGCAATGTTACCAATAGTTTTTCGTATGCAGTGAAACCAAAACGGGGAATTTTAGTGATAATGATATTCTCCTTGGTGCTGAAATATTTTCGTTTTGCGGATTGTCGATCACAACTGGTTACCCAGCGGGTCTTAAACTTTGTCGGTTACTCGCACCCTGACATCTACAAGACTTGCTCCCCTCTTAATTTCCTGCTCAAGAAAGTGAATACAGAAAACGCTTATATTCAATTTGCCCTCATCAATAAGGATGTATATGTTTTTTGGAAAATTACAGATTAATTCGAAGTTATGTTGAAAACAATGCACATCGCAGATTGGCTTCACATACGAGTTTGTTCCGAGGTTTAGGTTTCACACTGCCAAGTGCAGAAAAGACTCTTTCATAAAGGTATACTGTGGAGAATTGCAATAGGATTAGTAGAGCAACATTACCTTCATTCCTATACACACGCATATATTTATCCCAAAATTCACTTGGAGGCAATGCCTAAAAGTTGTTGTTTGCAATGGAATTTTTTAGTTGCAAAATGTCCTACTGCAGATTGTCTGGAAAATTGTCCTTCGTGATACCAATAGGATGGGACCCCTCATCTTTTTTAAACCTGAGAGTTGAATGTTATCCAGATCAGGGAAATAGCGTTCTAGTTCCTGTTTTAAAAGCTGGAGGTGAGTTTCTACTTCGGCGTTTAGCTGGTTTTGTGAACGTCCTCCGAATCAACCTTGTGTCAAGGGTGGGGAATGAAGCTCCGCTCTCTTTTTTGAATTCTGCGAATTCAAAACAACAGTTTTGCTGCGAAAGCACGAATGGTATTACACTGATCTTTGCAGCTTGAGTTCCTGCCTTACTAGATTTGATTAAGAAGATTTTCAAACAATATCGGCGAGTTACGCTAACGACATCTGAAAATGGGAATGCCAGTAGGAGATCTTGTTTTACTAGCTTTAAGGAATAGGTTCACTTCTTTTCTCAACTCGTAAACGCGAACTACTATTGCGTTTGAACAACCACCAAAAAGCTGTGTAAAACAACACAATGTAGTGGTAAGAATCCATTCTCATTGCACAATATGGCATATGACCCCGAATTGACAGCACTTTGACGAAGCTGACGATTTGTATGGTAGCTAGCAGCTTGTCATTCATTGCAGCAGGTAGAGTTCCAGAGGCCAGAGCTCCCCGCGACTTCTGCAACGCGTTACGTCTATGTTTGNACTCTGCTTTATTCTGGGANAAAAATAGATCCACTTCGAGGGCCAAATCAGTGGGAGCTACATCAGTGAAGCCACCCACAAGTTTTTCCCATTNAGGACATCTTCGTTGAAGCACGAACCAATGGTTTTAAACTCACCTGTTGTTTTGGTAAGTGTTTCACGTACTGAGCAAAATTTCCTCTTCATTTGAAGAGATTAACGAAAGGAACCTAGACCAGCACAGGTGCAATTGAGAAACTCAGTCATCTCATCACATTAAATGGCATAGTAAGGTAATACGTGTATCTTTTCGTGAAGTTGAGTTTCAAGATCTTTTGCTAGTTCATCGATAAGTGTTTTCAGTGCAGAATCAGAGAGAGAAAATCATTGATAGCTTCTTGATGTTCGTCTCCTCCAGCACAACACTGGCTGCTTTTGGCATGTATGGTTTCATCAATACTTCTTTGCCTATATTGTGAAGCTTCTTTGTCCGAGAAATCATACCAGCGCTTTCAAAGGATGTTTGCAGTATTTTTTCATATCACGATTGACGAAAATGTTCTTTTTCAGCAATCGTTCTTTTCGTGAAAGATTCCTTCTTGCCTTGTAAGAATGTCAGTGGTTTGTGTTGAAGACGAGGGTGTTTCGTTAGAAGATGAAGCTTCAAGCAACATGGACTCAGAGCGACTTCGCTCAAATTTTCTCAAAAAAATTCGTTTTGGCACGACTTGGCCATTTACCGCGGCGTTGACAGAACCGCATTGTAGATAATATCCGGAACACTTCATTTTTCCACTGACTCAGTTGAACTTTTTCATGAGGAAGAATTTCAAATGTTCTTTAAACTTGTTCATTCGACAGACATGAGTTTTGTTTTATTAAAAGACCGATATTCTTAGAATGTGTGTCGTAAGCAATCAACACAGATATGACGACGTAAATTGGTCTTTTGTTTTGATTGGGCCATGTGGTCTCATCCTGACTCTTTTTGAGTGGTATTTACGTTGGCAGACAGTTGAAATTAAATTAAATAACCCATACTATTCCAAAGACCTTGACATATTTTCATCCTCCATCAGCTTTGTCAGGTGTTATCGAGGAATAATGCCAAGACAGTTGGAGTGAGTCGAAGCACAGCCGCTCGTGTAATTAGGCAATTCAAAAACACAGTGTCATTTACACCGAACCGAAAAGGACGACGCGTACAAAAAGAAAGACAGCCTCAACAGATGATGCTTACCAGAGTAAATTTGACCTCGCAAAACCCAGCAACGAACTGCAAACAGGTTTAGCTTGCAGAAGGGCATAAAAAGCACAAACAGCAATTTTTGACTGAGAAAATGCGAAAGAAAAGTCTTTGATGGGCAAAAATGTACAAAGAACGGAGTGCAGAAGATGGGAAGAAGGTACTGTATTCTAACGAAAGCCATCGGCTTATTTGTGCCAAAAATTCGATCAAGACCAAAGGAAATGTCCCTGTTTGTAATATAAAACATTTATTCAACATGCCTTCATTGGTTGAAACATTATCTTAAGGATTAGCAAAAAATAAAGTTATTTGGGTTCGTACTTCGTAAGCAAGAAGTACTTCGTACGAACCCAAACGATACAAAATCGTTCGAATCCAAGCATATTCGTGACGACACAACTATTATGTCAATGCCCTTATGCAAGCCCAGATCCTATAAGCTGCTGTTATGCCTTGAAAACGCCCATAGTTGGCGGATTCACCTTGCTGTTTTAAAACTACAAGTATACGGGTATTTCGTTTGATATTGAACTCAACTATGAAAACTGTTTGGATCATTGCAAGTTGTTTCGGAAAAAAAGTTGGTAACGAATGTGACATATTTCAACACAAAAGATATTCGTGCAAATTTTGTCACAATCTTTCACACCTTTCGTACGAGTACTGTGGAAAGCAACTTTTCGATCCATTAAACTCTGGTTAAGAAACACCCAATCCTATAAATTTAGCCACAGGAGTGATCATCCGGGTTCCGGGGTTATTTTTCATGGTAAGTCTGAAGCTAAAGTCTAAACCAGTCTAGTCTTCCTCAACATTTCCTCTCCTGTGGCTAAATTTATAGGATTGGCTCTCTTTTTGCTTCTATTTTCAGCCCGTGCTGAATATTTACACTCGCAATGCCATGAAGGTGCAATTGGTAAGATAATTTTGATAGCTTTCGAGCGGACCATTGGGTAAGATTCCTTTGAGGACAACGAAAACTCATCTTTGCTACTTTGGGCAAATATTGATTGATAGAAAATGTTGTTTTGTAAATCAATGAGTTGTTCTTCTTCGGTAGATAGATTGGTAGTTTCTTTTCTCTCCTCATGGATTAAATACCTGTTATAATTGTTTACGCCCACTCTGCTAAGTGATATCGAAGTGGTAACTGCAGATCAGTGAGTGTATGCAGTATTTTTGAAATAATCCTCAGTTTCAACGAACATTGATCAACAGTAGAACCGCATCAGGAATTTCGTTTTCTGATGGCCCTTCTAAGCTTGAATTTAAAATATTCAGTTTGTCAAATAACCCTGAAAGAAACTGAATTTTTAACCATCAAAGTTCAACAGGGATACAAAACCTGAAGGTATTTTTCAATTGAAACCTGCAATTAAATTGAAACTCACTTGAAACCTTTTAATTGAAATCCAACTGAAACCTCAAATTATTTAGGGAATTAATTTCAGGTTTCAGTTGGCACATAAGCTTTTACACTTTTCCTTTAGAAAGTCTGCAACACACATTCGTATTCCGCATCCTTCACTTAGAAAAAGGTTGACTTCAAATGCGTCGAGATTTTATGGAGTTTAGCACTTGAATAACCTGACTCATAACTGAATGCAAATTTGTTGGCAAAGGTTTGGAGATGAGAGCTTCTCTGTAAATAATGCAATGCAGAATGACGCACGTACGCAACAAATTGGCGCACGTACGCAACAAATCCATTATTTTTTCCTTATATAGATGTGCAAACACTAACACAGTTCTTCCACTGCAAGTTCCAAAACAAAATATTTTCATTAACCAACTCTAATATATCCTCCCCTGTAGTTTTGGTTTTCAATTCTCTGCGAAACAAGCATCTGCTGACAAATTTTTGCATTTCTTATGAATCGAATGTATGCAGGAAGGTGAGCTTTTCCGGTACTATCAGTAGGTTATCCACTTGCAGAGCCCATAGCAAAGCCAATTGATCTTCTGCATCGAAATGTTCAACAACTTGATCGTTTGTGTATAGACACTCCTTAATTGATCGAGAAATTGTTTCATTTGTTGATCAAAAATTTGTTCACTTTCTCTGCGGCATCACTCTCAATCATAGTTTCGACAATAATGAATATGGCTGGTGCAGCAACTGATTCTGCATTTGTATGCGCTTTTTGTCGTTTAGCCAACAACTAAGCGAATTTGTAGCTTGCAAGCAAGCCCATTTCTGGCAACTTGAGGTATTTATTTATCTTGCTGTGATACGAGACTCTCAAAGTAAAGTTTTGGTTTATTCTTCAAAGATGGATGATTCTTTTCCAAACGACTTCTTCATTTGTTTGGAGCAAGAGCTTCGTTTGATAGAGTAGGGCTGCAGATGATTCACAAAGGCTGCTGGCACTCCTCAGGTCCAGAAGCAATAAAACCATACTTGATGTAATCTTCCTTATTTTTTTGTTACTTTTTATGGTGCTGCTTTTGGTTTCGATACGTTGGTTTTGGTAAAGTATTTTTCCGTGATTAAATCTCAGCAGACCCTATCCAAGAATACAGAAAAACAGGTTTCGTCGTCAAGAATATCAGCAGACTTCCCCACAAGAAGTGATGCTTATTACCACAGATACCATTTACTTAGAACCAGTGGCGTAACTGACGGAGGGAAGGGGTGCGAATCTCCCCCCCTTGACACTTGACAAGCCAAATGTAAAAACCGGGCCCCCACTTAACTTATATTTCGTTTTTTTGGGTTCTTTGTTTTTTAGTAGGTTGTTTTTTGCGTTTTTCTGAGTGTTTTCCTGTGATTTCGGGTTTATTGGAGACATCCACACAGAACCGTCGCCAGAAAGTCTTCAATAGGGGGGCTTAGCGTTTGTGCAGGGGGGCTGAACATTGAAATATAGATAAATGCTCCATTGATTTATAGTTCAATTTTGAGGACTTGGTGCTCTGTTTGGAGGGGCTAAGCCCACCAATTCCCCCTCCCGTGGCGACGGGACTGCATCCACATCAGGTGTGACTATCGTATCTCAGCTTTTTTCTGAGTGTTGGTCAGTGGGCTCCCTTCAGCTGAGTTTCCACCCCATGGCTCAAACCCCTAGTTACACCATTGCTTAGAACGCTACGAAATACGGGATTATTTATTCATTAACTCGAATAAACGGATAAGCTAGCTGGTTAATCAGGATTCACTGCGTCACAAAGGTTTATTGTTTTGCTACAATAGTTCGACAAAGCAAGCAAACAGCAACTACAAAATTTTCGAAATGTGTTCGCTAAGTCGAATTGCTACAGGTCAACTTACAATGCAATTTGAATCCGCAGTGCCAACAGGCTCCAACCGAGCTGCGCAAGGCCGGTGTGATTAGCTCGAGGCGTTTGTTACAAACCGATGCATGGTCACGTGCTGCGGTACGATGATTGCAGGAAAGCGTGTGTACTGCGCAGCGGGCTAACTTCCACGAATTGGACATTGTTTTCTGAAACGGTCACACTACGTAAACATTACTTTGGTGACTTGAGCGGCGGAATTGTGTACCTTAGCACGATTACAAGATTTTACAACCCTAACGACGTGCTTGACAGGCCTTGTTTGCCCACATTATTTTTTTTTGCCAGAACGTTTTATTGTCAGAAAAAAGGTGAATCCGCAATTTTTACTGCGTAAACTATAAACAGTTGCTTGCAGATAGTTTTTAACTAAAGTAATAGGTATTGCAATAAACTTTTAAATCGCGCCTTCTTAGTTTTCGAATGGAATTGTCCGAAGAAACATTTGTTCAGATATAATTTGCGCAGTCATTTTTTGTCCATTTCAGTGGAAAACATTTTGGTACCAACTTTAAAAACGTAAACTTGAGACGCGATGGACAAAGAGCAAAAAATCATTCGTAACTAAAGCATTTCATAAACACGTCTAATGTGCCACCTTCATGCAGTGCATAGTATTTCATGCACAAATTGCCAGGAACAAGCTGCCAACATCAGAGATTGCGTGACTGCCTGCAGCAACTGGGGTCGAGTAATTTTTATCCGTAACTCGATTGACTTGAGCTATTTTACAAGCATAAGGCTGGACGCAGATCAGAAAAATTTTACGAAGTGTTGCAGCCAGTTTACTTGTGGATGGTACGTGTCGTTGCTGGAGTGGTACTGCGTTTTGAATAGTTACATTTAAATCATTGCGCTACACGTTTCGGCCAAAGGAACATTACCTAACTCAGCAGTTCCGAACCGGAGGTTCCTGGACCCCTGGGGATCCGAAATGCGATTTTAGAGGGTGAGAGTTTGTTTGTTCTTGGATGTACGTTTTTTCAAGGGAACCAAGAATTTTGAAAACTTGCAAGTGGTATTTCTCAAGAGAACATTACCCAGCCAAAATCTTCCAGATAAAGTGAGAATTTTTAACGACTTAAATGCGTTCGTTGCTATTTCTGCTTCATGCTGCGGTTACCAAGCTGAAGATGGCCGGTAATGCAATTGTGAGCGTATTGTGACGTTTTAAATGTTTATTATGGCGAGATTTTTGTTTGATGTTACGGAACGCAAAAGTTTCTGGTGTTCAACCAAGCAAAATTACCAGAAATTATGCACAAAAGACCTGGCTGTTCTAGTGCTGTTTGCAACAACATATTTGTGCGAATCTGGATTTTCGTCTTTACGTCAGTTGAAAATCACGTGTCGGAACAATTTGAACCTCTCAAACGATTGCGTGTGGCACTGAATAATTGTGTGCCAAGGTATGAGCATATAATTTCATAGAAGCAGCAACAAAAAAGTCACTAGGTTTGTTTCTAATGACCAGTAAGGTATGAAAAGTAAAAATTACAACTGAGTGTTTTCTGTTGTGCTGTCAACAGGGCTATATCTTAAGAGTAGTCATTAAAAAAATGAAGATACTGCAAAATCGAGTTGTTTTTGTCGTTTCTACGCTTTTTTTGAAACGAGGGGGTACAAACATCACTTTATTTTTATGAAATGGAGGTTTTTGCCAGCTTCAAAAAGGGTTGGGAACCTTTGCCCTAGCTTCGTTTTCTGTGTCTATTTCAAAAATGATTGGGAACCTTTGCCCTAGCTGGGTATCTGTGTCTATTCTAAGTAGACTTTTGTGCTTTACTCCGATAATTGTTCTCTGTTCGGCTTTCCGTAGGGATTTTCCCTTCCTACCGCCATGTGACGAATGTCACAAAAGTTTCGTCACGAGACATTGATTGTCGTAAAGGATGTGAGTTGTGTTACGTATGGTTCTTTAAAATCACGCAAAAAGTAGTAAAAAATAAAAATACTTCAATTTTGCTTGCATTTTGTGATTTAAATATATGTAAAAACTTCATGGTTGAAAGAATGAATTAGAAAAGCAAACAATTGAGTTCCTACAAGGGCTCACTGTAAAATTTTGTGTTCCAGGCTTGTGTGATTTGATTTTTGCCAAAGTAGTATAATGCCAAGTTAAAGCAGTATGCAATTCACGACCAAAGTGCTGTTCTTGCTCATAAGTTTTAATTTAAAGGCTGGTAGAACCGTCGAAACCTTTTCCGAAATTTCGTCGTCATTTACAGAGCCCTTTTAAATAAAGCTGGAACCTTTTTTGGGCTGTCTTTAAGCGGAAGTGATGCTGCATGTAGTTTATATGTTGCGATTCCACCTAACTAGTCGATAATTGAGTTTTGAGCCATAATTTTCAAAGCCAAAGATTTAATTTAAGGAAAGTTGTCATCAAGATCTCTCACTAACGTGGTTTGATTTCGAGGTAGCATCTTATTGTAGTCTCTGTGGCAGTCACTCATCGGTAATGCATGCTCCGCGTGATTCGTCCGCAACAGCTGTTATGGAGGATGTACAATTTTACATCGAAGTCGTATGCGTGGGAAAGAGCTGGGACAAACTTAGCACTCCGTTGTTGGACTTTATTGGCTCCTTATAAACGCAACATCTGGAGGCAGCTCGTGTGGGAGACTAGGAGGTAGTCCTTCAGCTTGAAACTAACCGGACTAGTATAGATAAGTAAAATGAAGAGAAGCGAGTCACACGCTACCTCTCTTGACCGAGTAACAATACAACTTCTCTCTGCGAACTTTGTTCGCGTCTCTTGAAGTCAAGGTTTCTGTTCCCTGTAACGTGTTCACCTGCGGAAGCAAGGGCATTATAAGAGGAAAATATTATCATCGTCGTGATGAATGGCCATAAATTGCTTGTTATAGCTGAGCTGCTTCGAGTGTCGCAGAAACGAACCATCGCAAGGAAAACCTGCCCAGCAGTTTTCAGCTACATATAAGTGAGATGCTGATCCGCTGCATTTGCTTTCTTTTCCTTAAACTAAATTCTCCAGTGCTTTTAAGTGTTACAGGTAGTACTTGGCAAGGCTTCAAAATTTTCGTTCAAACGCACTGTCCTGCTTCGACTTGGCTTGAGCGGGATTAGGTTCTGTCACTGGTGCGCAAACTGGTTAAGAATGTCTCGCAAAACTTGTGCACAGTGTTAAATGAATTTTTTTACGAGGGTATGCTTCCCTTTGTATTGGCTGTTATCAGTGAAAGCTTCTAAATGCATAATATAGTTTCAGGATCATTGTGACAAACGCATCGTTTCGTTATGTCTGCTCACGTGGAGTAATTGATAAGTTTTTATCGAATGTACATAATTATTATTGTTTCTATTATTTCTAACTTCCTGTTCCTTATAAGCAGGCGGGCGTATTTGGTGAAAAATAACAAATTCTGAAAAATACTACAGTATGTATGAGTTTATTCTGTTCTTTGCCTAATATAGGCAAACTTGTTTTAGAAAAGTAGATTCACTGTAGATAAATGCGCAGTACACTTCGCCTGTGCTGGTTTACTATGTGTATTGCTTACCAAAAACCAGCCTCGGCAGCCATAAAAGTAGGTCCACCTTGCACATACTGTGCGGTTATCTTTTTCTTCCCAAGCATAAATACAGTACATGTTTAAGATTTGTGTTGCTGGTAAATCTCATTTGCAGGTATCGGATATCCTACTTTCCGAAACAATGTTCGTGGATCGATTGACTACTCCAAGGAGACATCGAAACTTTGTTGTAGTTTCGTGCCCATAAAGTGAAAGATATTTATAGTGATCAATCAAGTACCTCATGGCAGTCATCACTGGCTTTTACATTGTAGTGATATCAGGACGATACGGAGTGGAATGGCAGAAAAGGTTTCGATGGTGATCCAATACTTCAGTATGACGATTACCGGTGTAACCATTGCATTGGTCTATGCTTGGAAGCTTGCTCTGGTGACTTTGGCTGTAGCGCCTCTGATCGGTATATCGTCCGCACTGTTGTTTGTGGTGAGTACTATATTGTTTAGCAAAAAGTCGGTTGCATTTTCAGTTGTACTGTATGTAAGGACCATCTTTAATTTCAGTTTTAATAATGTCGATAATATCGCCCGTACATTTACAAGAACCTGGTTTTTGTCCGAACGCTTCATTTCAGTGCAGAGTTACCCGTAGCTCGAGTGAATGAAGGCGTAAAGGGGATTTCTTCAATTTGGCAACATCGGACTTGCAAGGGCCGCAAATTCATCGCTTTACTGACTATTCAACAAGAACAGCCCTGTTTTCCTGACTAGGTCGATAAATCCCAATTTTCTACTGGGTTGCAGTCACCAACCTGTCAATATAAATATTACGCCATGTGTTCCGGTGACAAAAGCCTTGCTTCGGTGCTGCAAGTCTGGCAAACCATACAAAAATAGTACAACTAACACAAGTCTTCATACATGTCTGTTAAATTTGTTTTTCCTTTGTTGGTTGTCTTGATTAACCTTTCACTTTTATCGCTTGTACAGTTTATTAAACACAGAGGTTGAAATGAACGATTGTGCCCAAAGTTTGTGAAATCGTCAATATAAATTTTGGTAGACTGTACGAGTCCTCAGGAAAAAATATTCAAGCTGCTTTCGTGAGAAACGCTATTTCTGAAAGGGAGTGAATGTCAGCTTTTGACTTAGGTGTTGTTCTTTTTCTGTTGACAAGTCATCACGGCATGCTCTTTCTTTTTCCACAGTTAACAAACGCTTACACGAAGAAAGAACTTGCCGCTTACGCTAATGCGGGTTCCATAGCGGAGGAGACAATATCTGCGATCAGGACGGTTGTTGCCTTTGGTTGTCAGCGCCGGGAAATCGAGAGGTAAATTGCTAGCCATCGTTTGACAGTTTTGTTTACCAACCTGCTTGTGCGGTTAAGTTTGCTGAATGACGTGCATGTACCATGTGATTGCTGACCGCGCGTGCTTTGCTTAACCGGTAAAGGCGCGACCAAAGTTACAAAAGCCTCTCCCGGCGCATTCAGTGTAGTGCACTGCACGTCAAGCTTAGTGCAACTTCGGCTCCAAAGCTGCGCAGGACCGTGACTAGGGGTGTGCGGGGAGCGAAACCCTCTGGATAATTTTTCTCCCACCCTGGAAAAATGTGTTGGACATAGTTGAGAACCATTGGACATAGTTTAAAAAATTTGGACGCCCTCAGAAAACTCTTCGCCCCTCTGGTGTTCCAAGCTGGTTATATGCCCGGAGTTGCGGCGCCAATATCGCGACTTGAGATAACGCTATAATCGCCCCTGTCTGAGATCACGATTTTGCAGAAAAATGTTGCAATGGGGATGTGACGACATCGATATTTGAAAATGAATTGCATTTCGTTACGAAAAGTCTACGAAACTTCCGTTCCGCATTTAGTGATACTTTTGCTGGAGGAAAAAATAGCACCTGTACCAATTTGTAGCTTACCAGTAACAAACAAGATCAAAACTATTTTTGACTCAACACAAATCAAACTTCTTGCAGATATTACGGTTGTGTAGATATCCTAAAACAGACTTTTTCAGCAGTTTCTTTTCTGAGACTGCCTTCTTATTGTGGCATTCACAGAAACACTGGTAATTCATGTAAATTTTCTAGACTTGATCGAAAGTTACTATTTCTATTTTGAAGTAATATGGCAGTTAAACAATACTTTGTACATATCTTTTGCTATTTCAACCTCTTGCAGGGGCCTTTAAGGTATATCAAGAAACAGCACATGTCTTTCTGTTGCAGTAAACATTTGAGCTGTGATGCAAATTTGGCCTCAAATAACGAAATGACAAACTGTATGTGGTCTGTAAAGCCCACGGCTAATATTCAGCTTGTTTACTGTTTAGCACGCTAAAACTACAACAGATAAACAGTATATCGATAAACAATTTCAAAATTTTGTTTGGCAAAATTTGTGGTGGTGTTGGCTTAAAAGTGATAAAAATCTTTATAGACAGGCACATCTCAAGTGAAAAGGTTTGTGTTATGTATGTCATGCAAAATATCAGAGGTTGGGCTGTCGATGTCTTGCTTCTGGGCTGGCGGTTGAACAGTGTTACAACTTTTTTTAAAACCTGAACTAATGGGAATTAATGTTCCTTTATTTACATTAAGATTGCAGTGTGCAAGCTGGTGAAGTAGTCAAAGACACTTGTTTGAAATTATACCGTTATTAGTGGCGTTAAAAGTTGCGTTAAATGTATTTTAGGGTAATATGCTTTTAGGCCAAGTGTAAATCTATCATGCGATTGTGAGGTTGTTTTTTACGATATCCAACAGAGCTACCTAAAATGGAAGTAATGTCACAGCAAATGTCTTTCAATCAGTTTTTAAATTGTCGCTTGATATACTTGCCACGTATGTAACTGCGTTTGGAAATGTGATTGTCATTTAGCTATTTATTTTACTGTAGACTGCTATCTTGTAACTTGCGTTGCCTTGTTGTTAGTGTAAGAATAACCGTTTTGCTTTTAACCAAGTCGGTGGTACATTTCAGACATCATTTTTTTCTTATCTTGCCTTCAGATAGCGAAAACATTGTCAAACGCTAGCGGGCAGCATGCTATACAATATATCTTTTAAATACATTTTGTAGATATAAAATATTGTTTGGGACACCAAGAGTGTTCTTATTTAATGTGCAGCTTGTGAAAAATGTGTATCCTTCGTTTTGGCCCGCTTCAAAAGTTTGTGAATTATTGATATATGGCGCTTTTGAATTGTGATTTTTGAGAAAGATCGCGTACTTCATCCAAAAAAAATATTCAATTTCTTGGTCTACAAAAGGTAACCACTTTTGTGTGATACCCAACAAATGTCCCAGAGAATCTGAGATATTTATAGAAGTGAAGACTTTTGTCTTTCTTGCCGCCTCCCTATACGACTGCCCACCCAACAAACGCTTGGTCTGGATTTGCCACCGTATGCCTGAATAATGGGTTGATGCAGACTTTGATCTTTTGGTTATGTGGAATTACCCATAAGGAATATTTACGTTTGCGGAATGGGACATTTCGGTAATGCCGTTTCGGCGACGCCGTTTCAGCGATGGACGTTTCAGCGTTCGCCCTTTCGGCGATGGACGTTTTGGCAATGGACTTTAGATCAACGTTGTTGCTTCCAAATTTTTGAACTTACGCACAGTGTCAACCCTGCTCAATTGCTCTAGGAAAATTTCTACTGTTCGTATTCATGGCTAAGGTGTCCAAGAAAACTTGTCAGACGTCCATAGAAAATACTTACTTGGAATTAGATTGCAAGTATGTGAGTTGGAGTTTGCCTTTGAGCAAACTCTGGCATCCCGCTCCGCCAAACGCGTGTACGCGTTCGCCCAGAGGCAATTTTTGGCACCCCGCTGTTGGAACAGAAGTTCGCACTCCGGGAAGCAACTGTTGGCAAAGGATGGAAGTACGAATCCACAGGCAACCGACAGAAAGAGAGAACAAATATACTTTTAAGTTAGCTGTGAAATGCAATCAGAATAACTACGTGAAAGGTTAAGCAATGATTGCCGTCCAGGCTTAACTTTTGTGTAAACTCGCAAACACCCCATGCCAGCAAAAAGGAACGTCACAAGCCATATTTCCTTCCATACATGGTCACGGTCGCACCAAGCTCTTCCAAACTTCCGCCTGAAGAGAAACCACACCTGTCCTCAGGATGACAACAAAAACGCTTATCAAGCATACATCCTTTGCAGTCTAACCATTGAAGTATTTCAAAAACACACTTTTATTCGTATAAAACATCTGCGACCACCATCGTCTATAACTTCCCGTCGCCGAAATGTCCTAGACCCTTACGTTTATGGTGTTTTTCGCATAAGTCTGCGCCAGCTGTCGACGGTGTTATGCACCGTAGTTACAAAACCCATCAACACCGTTGCCTCGCAGTTTACGACCTCGTTACGCAGATTACGGAAATGGTTGGATATCGACGATGGTTTTTATGAGTATGTTGGCATCAGTGAGGAGTAGGTGCCTTCTGCTTTCAGGTATCACATTTCGATCGCTCAAAAGCGTTTAATGGTCTGCTACAAGGCCATTACCATTTGCTAGGCATAATGATGTGCAAAAAATTCCTTTTTTAGCTTCAACGAGCGAGGGCTTTGTTTGAACCGTGCAAACATTCATTTTATGGCTTGAATAAGAATTACACTCAACCTGTCAGTGGATGACAGCAAAATGAAACAGCCAGTAAGGCAGTGACAAACAGTTTAAAATTGTGGTACACATTTGCTCCGTGGATAAGCACTAAGTGTACTCCGCACCATACTCCAGCAACACTCCCCAAAGCTTTTCACAAGGAACCCGGACTTATGCTTTCGCGAGGTCCACAAAACATGTGAAGACGTCTTTGGCAAACACCCCAGGTTTATTAAAAATTTTCTGGCGAATGAAGATTTGGTCTGTAGTACAGTAGTATAGTGCTCCGACCGGGACGAGAACAGTACTGGATATCATCCAGCTTTGGTTCAATTATTTCTCGGCATCTTTTTTTCAATGCACTAAGCATACACTTTTCGAGGGAGTCTAAGCAGAGATATGCCTCGGCAGATGGTGCATTCATTCATGTCTACCTTTTTGGGCATGTGAATGATCACCGCAGTTCGCCAATTTTTTTGCCCTTGCAGAACACAATGCAACCTGACAAACACGAGTCAGCCAAAGAACTTGATTAAAAAGCTTAGAGCATTTCAGGTCGGTGTTCATCGCAGGCTCCAGCCTTCCCAGACTTCAGTGTTTTCAAAGCTAGGAGGACGTCAGCTACGGCGATGGTTTTTCCTCCCCCAAAAGTATCTTGTGTGTGTTTATTGGTGTGATAGTGACTGGGTTTGAAAGATGGTTGAAATACAATACTCTCTCCATCTGCCAAGGATGTCCTCATTGCTGCGTAAGATAATATTTTAGTCTTTGATGGATCAAGCAGAGTGAGATTTTTTGCCGCGAAGACGCCGGATGGTTTGCCAGAACATTTAGTAGGCTAGCCAGTAATTGGAATCCAGTTAATGTCCAAAATCCTCCCAAGATTAATATTTGACTGTTTCACCGTGAGGCCTGCGGACTTTAACGGTTCAGCGTACTGCGAATCCAAAGATGAGTCGGCTATGCTGTGAAGCAATAGCTTGTTGGCTACTTTCTTTGCTTGAACAACATCTTTCAACTGTTGGTTCCACCACGAGGTTACTTTTTTGCCATTGTTCACTACACCAAGTCGTTTTTGTCTGCATACCCAAACAGAGATGAAGCTACGGACCTACAGCTGCTTTGAATGGCCGCCACTCCACCTCCACGTCCGCTGTGCATTCCGGGAGTTCTTTTGGAACAAGGACGATAGGCTGTTTGCCAAGTTCTTTCTTGCATATTTGTCCGACATGACCTCCACCTTTATTCGGCAAGATCGCGTTATTCGGCACGCTTGTGTAGGCCCCGGAGGTTTTTCCAGATGCAAGTTGCAGACTAGCAGGTGGTGATCGGTCGACAGTTCTGCACCCCTTCTGGCACGAATGTCCAACATTGAACAGATCAAGTCAGCTGAGACTATGCAGAAACCAATCAGAAACAATGCAGAAATCAGCACAAGGTGTTTTGAAGAACTGGCTCCAAAGAAGAAGCACAAGGTGTACTTGTGCACATCTTTGTTTTAAAAGAAAGTGTTTATAATGCACAGTGCGTTGAGACAGCGCAGTTGCAGCAGATTTTCGTTACCAGTGAAACGTCAGATCACCATGTCGGCTGATCACACCCCTCCATACCCGGCATTGTTCCCAAGGTGTGGATTGAAATTTCCCAAAAGGATCGTGGATTCATGGGTTTTACCCTTTCGCAAGGCATCACTAAATTTCTTCCAAGAATTGCGGGTAGAGTGCACTTGAGCTTGGGCCGTATACCTGTACCGGACCCTTCACGGTTGCAACCAGATGATATTTTCGAGGGGAAAATGATTGTAACTTGTTGTTTTACCTAACAACTAAACATGTTTCTGCAAAGGTCGGAGGCAAATGCATGGTTTCCCTTCCCCTTGTTTGCGTGCCTCGAGCAACCCAAAAATTTCAACCTCAACATGCATACCCTTCCGCCTAGTGGGGTCCATTGATCAACACAGTTTGCCAGCACAGAGCTTACAATAATATCCACTACAACCTAGGAAATCTCTGCTGGCTCAACGCCAGGGCAGAAACGTTTCTACCCATCGTCCGGCTCAACACTGTTAGAACCAAGACGCGATGCCAACAGCATCCAGAGAATATCGTTTGGCTTCCTCAAACAGTTCGTGATTTTTCCCTGTGAACGAAGTGATGTTCCAGGTACCAACTACTAGCTCATGCCGAAATTGACATTTTCACGTGGCTTCCAACTCTCCAAGAGTGGAAACACTCTGTGCTGACTCCATTCGCCTCGCCAGGAAGCAGGGTGGCGGAGTCGGAGGCAAAATATCCGACTCTGACTCCAATTCCAACCTTTCCAAAATTTCCGACTCCGACTCCAACTTTCCAAAATTTCCGACTCCCGACTCCGGCCTTTCCAATATTTCCGACTCCGACTCCTTAACGTAAAGGAAATGAAATTGACTGTTAAAATCAATGGAAATCGTGGTGCACAGCAAGAAATCTCTGTTTCAACAAAAGTTTCAAAAGAAATTGTACCATTTGAACAAGAATTCCCAATGCAGGAATGCGATGTAAAAATTCAACATCTGGAGTCGGAGTCGGACACAAATTCCAAATCCGATTCCCAGTGTTGTTAGGAATTCGACTCCGACTCCACCCAAAAACATCCGACTCCATACGACTCCGGCTCTGACTCCGCAACCCTGCCAGATACGTAGCTGATGCAACGCAGAACCTCCAGTTGTGAATAGCTGGTCGGGGAGTGTGTTGCGAATTTTTCGAACGCGTCCCTTTGACTAAAGTCCGAGCATGNTCCTTGGTGACNCGCGCGACGACCGATGCGCCATGAGTTTGTTTAATGTTGTGCATTTCATGTTTATACCTGTCCCATATATACTGTTGGAGAGACCGGTCACGCCATTCACACAGCAACTCATGCAACATCGTGGAGGAGATCAAGGAAAAGCGTTGCTGCGGACACGTTTGTGTAGGACAGGCCTTACATTGAGTCCACTGCAAGCGCAGCCATGCAGCAATCACTACACCTCAAAACGAGAGGTTTATGTATTGTGCCATCATATTTCCTTGTGGGTCAGTGTGGACGATGTTTTCCTACCCTTCTCTGACAAAAACCCCGTCAGTTACACCATTAATGTGTGGAAATTGGTTCTAGGACTACAGCCACCTGGACAACTACCACCTAGGACAACTGCCACCTAGGACAATCGCCACCGAGGACAAGTTCCACCCGGAAAACTGCCACCCAGTACAACTGCCACCAGGACAACTGCCACCTAGGAAAATCGCCACCTGAGAAACCGCCACCTAAGGCATATTGAGTTCCTTGCGTTAATTGCAATAAAACTAGCCATTTGAATTTCACAAGATTCTCGGGTGTAACAAACGTTTCTTCATCCCCTGACCGCTTTAAAAGAGCGTTACCTTGACCTTTCATATTTTTGGGTGGAGAATCTCGTGTCGATGTCATTACATCTTCACACACATTCGTAAGTCAGTGGAACACTTAATTTTTCATTGGCCTTTTCAAATTTTTCACAGAAAACTATCTTAAGCACATTATCGCATAGTATTGATGCCAAGCACTCATTTAACGCGTTTTTTCCGTTCATTTTTTGTTCTGTGCATTCTTTTACCTCGGCTTTTGATTTGTAACTTACATGGCACCAGCAGCAACGTTGCAACTCACTTTTGCTGCACTATGTTGAAGCAATAATATCGTAGCACAGAGGTTCTCAACCGAGAACGCCTACACGTATACCGCAACGCGGTATATCAAACTAAATTTATAGTTTGTATGTTATTTGTAAAATGCACTATCCTAGGTGGCAGTTGTCCGGATGGCACAGGGGTGTAGTGCTGAAAAAGTGTGGGAACGCACCTAAAAAGTAGCGATTATGAACAGCACTTCAAACCAATGTTTAAACACATTTTCAACGAATCATATTCACTTTCATTGCACTACATATAAAAAAATGAAAAAATTGTGGGAATGTGTTCCCGCCAGGATTGCGGAGTCGGAGGTAAAATATCTGACTCCAACTCCGACCTTTCTCAAATTTCCAACTCCCGACTCCGGCTCCTTAACATAAAGGGAATGAACTTTGGATGCTAAAATTAATGGAAATCATGGAAATCGTGGTGCACAGCAAGAAATCTCTGTTTCAACAAGAGTTACAAAAGAAGTTGCACCATTTCAACAGGAATTTTCAAATTAGGAGTGTGATGTAAAAAATGATCCAATTGGACATCCGGATTCGCAGTCGGACAAAAATTCCGACTCCGACTCATAGTTTTGTTAGAAATTCGACACCGACTCCACCCAACAACCTCCGACACCTTACGACTCGACCCTGGTTCCCGCCCCACAACACCTCTGAGATGGCAGTTGACCGCGTGGAAGGCGTCCTGGGTGGCGATTGTCCTAGGTGGTAGTTTTCCTGGGCGGCGATTGTTCTACATAGGTGGCAGTTTTCCTACTGCAGGTGGCAGTTATCCGGGTGGCAGTTGTCTTGTGTGGCGATTGTCCTAGGTGGCAATTGTCCTAGGTGGCAGTTGTCCTAGGTGGCAGTTGTCCGGGTGACAGTTGTCCTGGGTGGCGATTGTCTTAGGTGGCAATATCCTTGGTGGCAGTTCTCCGGGTGGCAGTTGTCGTAGGTGGCAGTTCTAGGTGGCGGTTGTTTAGGTGGCTGTAGTCCGGATACCGCGGAAATTCAATGAGCACTTGGTTTTTTAATTGTTGCTTAGTAGCGCTGTATGATGGTGTTTTAGCTCAGTATACAACACTGAAAATGCCCAAATAAAAAAATTCCGATGCAGTAATAAGAACATCACGGTTTTTCAGTTGTTTTATACTATTTGCAAGCTTTGCTGTGGCTGATTTCTGCGACTGCTAACCGCTTCTGTGAGGCCATTCATAAATTCTATTGATGTGGGCTTTCGGACATGATGTTATGTCGTGGTTCGCCAGTGAACCGTAACGAACCTTCTTTCATTGGAATCGGGGATATGCTTAGCCTTACTACATAATTAATTGTTATTGCAGTTCTACGTTTTGGCATATACATTTTATCCTTTTTGGAGAGACCCACGTTGTCAAAAGCTGTTGACTTTTGATAATTCTTTTGTGATGCTGAAGGGTCCTTAACTTATCGCACAGCCACAATCATTAAACTTAACGAGTTGGTCACAGCAAATTGTCCGCAAGTATAATGAATAGTCGACTCAGATTATTTGTTACATGCATTGTACAAATTAATGTTTTGTTGTACCGTTTACGGAACTGAGAAGAATCGGCGTGTGGGCCATCCTATTGGATGGATTGCTTCATAGATGTTTGATTTAGTTTGATTTCACTGAACATAATCATTAAAACAAAACCTGTGACATTTTTTTTTAAATTAGTCTTTTTCAAAATAGATTTTTGCAGGCCTTCTGTTCTCTATCATCAGATATTCTGGCGTGTTTCCTATCTGGGTTAAAGGTGTTGCAAATTCTACCATGCTATAGTTCAACAGCTTCCATAGTAGCTACTTCTAAAAGGGTAGAGGCATGAAACATTTGGTAGTTGTTGCTGTTTAACTGACATAGGCAATTTTATACATTTGCGAAACCTCGTGATTGGCTGGTTGAATGTGGATCGGAACTGGTAACTACAATTAAGAAAACTACTCTTCACTTGGAGTTTGTTATAAAAGTGTTCTGCTGCTTTGACATAAATAGGAATTTCGTGCCTTGGAAATGCCTTGGAAACGTAGTTTTTCCGGTTGGAAAGTTGGCACGATGCATAGGTGGTGGAACCGGGGTTCGCATGGGCCTGCCCAAACACTTTTGTTTCTGGGGGGAGTGGCCTCCCATTTTTAAATTTCGAATTTTTCCTAATTATCGTAAGTTTAAGTAACACAATTAGTATTGGTTCCTGTGTTAAAGTAAATTATTTAATGAAAAAATGTTGTAGAATTTTGGCAGTACTGTGCTTTGTCGATATTATTTCTAATATATTATTTGTAACTTGGCAGTGAATTTGGTAGAATTTCGTAATTGTTTGGCAGAATACACCGTGCGCAGTCTGTCAACCAGCTATGAATTGCTTACCGTATTGGTGTTGATGAACATTGCTGCCAGGTGGTTTAATACAGCACAATTTTTCAAAAAAGTGTGTAATTTTACATACTTGTGTGCATGGGCGTCGGAAGGAATTTTTCCACGGGGGCCACTAGTGTATTTTCCAACAGTTTTTCTAGGGTACCAAAAGTGGTGCAATTTGTTTTTTACCACTCGAAACTAAGAAAACAGCCTCTTTTGCTGAAATTTTTAAATTCCTGCCCCTCTTCCGACACCCATGCTTGTGTGTAGGAAAAGTTCGTGCCACACCATTGGTGTAATTTCAAACGTTTCAACACCATTCTAAATAGTGAAATTTTACTGAATGTTATACGCAAAATGAAATATTTGACAGATCAATTTCAAATGTGTTTTTGTTTTTGCATTGGCAACGCTAAAGAGCTCTATTACATTTCTGCGTTGGCAACACAATTGTCATCCTTACGGACAACTAGCTAGTTGCTATATGTTTTGTCTTGTCTTCGCATTCCGTTATCTAATGCAGTTGTAGAATAAGTATTCAGTCATGATACTTCTGTGTTCAAGATGTGGAAAAGTTGTGATTTTGAATGTGTTTAAAACAGTCATCAATGTTGTTTCATTTTTGCTTGTTTTTTATGCTGTGTTCTCGATGTTTTTAACAGCCCAGTGACAACCCCGGCACACGGGCTCCTCGGGCTTCCCCCGAGTCTTCGATTATTATGTCGGAGAACGCGAGCTTGCTTGCTTTGTATATTTGTGCCATCACCAACGGTCCCACTTCACTAAGCTGTTAACTCGGGCTCTTTCCTTTGGGCCTTGTCACTGTTCATATATTTTCGTTCCATGTCTGGTCTTTCGCGTTTATGTTGCAGGTGACCTTAATAAAAAAATATCGTTCGTAGTAGGCGTCCTCACGACTTCGTTCGCTCGCACTTTACTCGGGCTCATCCGTTAGAGTCCCAGCTGTCGTATGCAGTTAAGTATGTTTCAAAACATAATTCATATCGGACTGAATGTTTTTTGAAGCAACGGATTTGTATAGAACATTGGATTTGAAGTTCAATCCAATGGACAGTTCCCATTTCGAAAATAATTTCAAACGAACGATAAATTGTCCAACAACTCGGGCTAATATGAATGAGCCAGGTAAGCGGAGAACTTACTGGCATTATCATTGGTCTGTGACGCACGTTACTCAACAATTGAGAAGTTATCATGAGAATTTCTCAATTATTGTTGCATAACATAACGTCACAGGGCAACGATAATGCCAGCCAGA
>JGI24159J19872_10000859_pt1 | contig 30624 bp, 21 predicted proteins | sample Ectturendosymbi4_FD_19872 | JGI IMG/M metagenome (IMG submission 19872)
GAGCTACTTCTTGTGTACCGATTAATGCGAAGGGCTACTAGTTTGATACACACTTCTGAAATAAAAATTTTGCTCAATTTACTTTCAACTATTTTAGTATTGATATTCCTTAATGTGAAGACATTGATCATACCAATGTTATTTTTAGAACAGGTCCGCGGGCGACCTACTTGGTCCCCTTGCCCCACTCGTTACGCCCCTGCCCTTAATTGGCCACCTAGCGTTAGAGGTTGGCAAGTTATGGCCAAAAAACAAACAATAATGAATAATTACGGAATAAAAGTTCCTTGGGCCAGGAGGAACATCACGACTTTGAATTAAAATGCTTATGGGAGCTATGACCAACAGAAGGTTGAGAAACACTGACCTACATTACGTCGTTTTATGCACTGCTCGTCAACGTTTCTTACGACCATGCGCGTAACCAGAAATTTTGATAGGGGGAAAACAACAACCAAGTCTCAACATTTAAATATTCGATGCCCTTTGCTCTTAAAGCATTATCCATAAAACATGTATTTTTCTGGCGCTTGTTGAATACGCTTCAGATTTATGCCGGCAAATAGAAAGCATATTTTCACTGAGTTGACAAGTTTTAAAAATTTGTTTTTGGTGAAGTTCCTAGCTTCTACTTTGGATCAAAGCCTCCATTTGCTCGTAAAATATTCCTGCTAAAGCGCATGTGAAAATATGATGCCACAAACGTAAGATCTGCAATTTGCTTTTTCCAGGCAATATTGCAGTTGAACAAAAAGTCATCGCTGCCGCCATTGTGATCGCGCTTTTTATATTCATATGCTTCTGATGTACACCACCACACTTCCAATCGAAGCCGAGTAGCGACTTCGCGCTAAGACACCGACTGCCGAAGTTGGTCTACAATACTTGCGCGCATATAAGACGTGAATATTATCCAATACTTAAGCAGGCGAAAATGTGTCTTGTTAAAGTGGTTAGGTGCGACCGTGCGTCTTGACGTTTCGTCGTTAGAAATACTAAAAAAAAATCGAAATAAGTACTATTCTTTTTGGTAATGGAATTCGACATGGGCAAGCATGATCATCAAGCCATCTCGTTTATTGAACTGCATCAAAGCAATTTTTGACCGCGAGGCACAATAAAAAGCCACATGGGTCACAGGCCGGCGACCACTGCTTCTCCTGTATGTTTTCGAAATCTTCAGATTTCAGGGATGTCCGCTAATCCTAAACTCACCTTCGATTAGAGCCTGTATCTGCTTGCAGCGCAAATTCAACAATCAGTAAAAATGCACAGCACACCTTAGTGGTGCACTATAAACACTTGCGTCCTGCACCGTAGTTACTTGTTAATTTTAAACTTTTTAGTTATCTTACACATATGCGGAACATTCGCGGGCTACTGTTGTTGGATAAGATTTTATTGTGAACTGGCATGTTTCCATTCAAATTTCACTTGAAGTATCTCTTAGTTTGAAACTCTTGGTTTTTTTCAGAGTTTTTGTTACATATTTGTCTGAAAATGAAAGACGTAAAGGAAAATCCAGTTCAATGGACAGAGTGGGACAGTAATGGTGAATGTCTTAAATTCGAATTCGACAAAGTAGGTAAACATTCAAGTTCAACAAAAATAATTACTATTCGACAAGGTAGACAACAAAAATAATGACTATTCGACAAAGTTAAAATCGACAAAGTAGGCAAACATTCAAGTTCAACAAAAATAATTACTGCTAATACTTATTATTGCATCATATCAGGAAAATGCACTGCCAGCAATTCACATTAAAATACATCACACTAGCTTACCAAATCCTTTAGGCCAAACCAGTTTTATCACCGGGATTTTCGCTATATTATTCAGAGTTTGTTAGTAACAAACACTCAAATGTTCCTTCAGCTGATCCCTCCGTAGCTTTCGGGTCCCGGAACAATGTTCCTGCTGGACCAAGAACACAGCTTGAAAACCAGGCAAAAATGACACAGCATTGATACCTGTTTCAAACACATTCAAAATTACAACTTTTACACATCTTGAACACAGAAGTATCATGACTGAATACTCATTCTACAACTGCATTAGATACTGGAATGCAAAGACAAGACAAAACATACGTAACAACTAGCAAGTTGTCTGTAAAGATGCCAATTGCGTTGCCAATGCAGAAATAAAGTACTGCTATGTAGCGTTGCCAATGCAATAACAAAAACACGATTGAAATTGATCTGTCAAATATTTCATTTTGCGTATAAGATTCAGTAAAATTTCACTATTTAGAATGGTGTTAAAATGCTTGAAATTACCCTAATTTTTTAATGGTGTAGCATGAATTCTTTCCTACACACAAGCATGGGTGTCGAAAGAAGGGCAGGAATTTGAAACTTTTAGCAAAAAAGGCTGTTTTCTTAGTTTCGAGTGGTAAAAAACAAATTTCGCCACTTTTGGTCCCCTAGAAAAACTTTTGGAAGAATCGACTAGTGGTTCCAGGGGTATAGTAGGGTGAGAACGGCTTTCCCACACATTTTCGCACTAGATTAGGCTACATTAAAGCATGGCTGCGATCACACTGATGTGCAAGCGACACGCAGATTCGCACTGCTAGTCAAAAGCCTACAGTGAAACAGGAAGGTCCAGAGTGGAAGTTTTTGTAGGCGAATGCTCACTGCATTCGAACTGTTTTGTGCAGTCTTCCTTGTTATTTGGTGTGGGAACGGCGTTCCCACATCTCTTTTTAGCACTACACCCCTGAGTTCCCCCCCATGGAAAAATTCCTTCTGACGCCCATCCACACAAGCATGTAAAATTACACCATTTTTGTGAAAAATTGTGTTGTATTACAGGACACCGTCCGGCAACACTGTTCAACAATGCCAATACTGTAAGCCAGTGGTGCTCAAACCGTGGCCCGCGAAGCAATTTTCATTGGAAAGAAAACTTAACACTTTAATCATTTAAGATAACTTTTTAGAGAATTTTTATTGAGATTATTAATTCTTGTGGCCCGCGAAGAGTTTCTGAAAGACAAATATGGCCCACGAGCCGAAAAGTTTGAGCACCACTGCTGTAAGCAATCCATAGTAGGATGACAGACTGTGCACGGAGCATTCTGTCAAGCAATTACAAATGCTGCCAAATTACAAATAATATATTAGAAATAATATCGACAAAATACTGCCAAAATTCTGCAACATTTTTTTCATTAAACGATTTACTTTAACACTGGACCAAATACTAATTGTGTTACTTAAACTTACGATATTTAGGCAAAATTCTAAATTTAAAAGTAGGGGGCCAGGCCTCCCAAAAATAAAAGTGGGGGTCCTAGGCCCAAACGGCCACCCGGTTCCGTTATCTATGAGGTGTAGTGGTGTGGAAGTTGCATGGTTAGCGCAGAATATTCGACATAGCAGTACAAGTGTGCGATTGCGTCTAGTGGCGTTTAGGTGTCCCTAGTGGATGGATAATACCGCTAGGTCATATTAACGATATTCACAAGCCTACGCTGGGTTTGGTAGGGTTAGACCTAACCATAGCAAATTAAACTTCAAAACAACGGAAAATCACCATGCAGGATAGACATTTATGTTGGTCCCCTTACTTTTTCCTTGGCCCCGCAGTGGTCCCCACTGTTTTAATTCTTGAATCGGCACTGCCTACAAACAGGTTTTTCATGCCTATAGCGCTATCCTAGATAGTTTCTTTTATGCCTATAGCACCATCGTGGATAGTTAGTGATAATTTCGTTTTTCTTGATAAACATTAAATTCCACAGTACTATCGTTGACTAACAAGCTAAAGCTCGCCCTTGTTCAAGCCAGTGTTTTGTTCAAGTTGCACCCAAAATGGTAAACATGGTTGCTATTTTGGATGTGATAGACTGTGTTCCAGCAGCTATACCCGTGCACTACGTTTTTTGATATCCCGCAGTTGCGCATATCTTAATTCACTCCGTGTAATTTGCCTTTCGGGCCTGAATTGGGCTTCAAAAATAACTGTCAGCTCAGGCCGGGCTCGGGCTTGTGATTTCGGATTCGGGCCGGTTTCGAGCTTCATAATGAGCCCGTTTACAATTACAACTCTGATGTGACGACAGTTTTTGTTTTGAAGTATATATTAACATGCCAGTTTTTGTAGCTTTGGTTGACTTTAGTGTATTTGACTGTGTGTATAACTTATTGCAAACTTGTCACATGACTTTGACGGTAAAAATAGCACGTTTAAAGTCGTTTTCTAAGAAGCACAAATACTATTTGAATGTTGGGCAAATGTTAAAATTTTAGAAATCATGGTGTGAAAAGCTCAAGCTGTGAGGCAATTTGAACAAGTTGCTCTTCAGCGGACTACTGATGGTGCCGAAGAGGAAAACGCAGAGGCAGAAGGGGATCTGGCCATGCGAGTTTTGATAGTTTAAATTTTGAGAACTCGTGTTAAATTCAAGATATACTTTTGTTATTTGGTTTTCAACATGGTTGTAAAAATCGGAGGGGGGGAGGCAACCGGGCAATTGCCCTCCCCGAAATGTTCAAAAACATGTTTAGTTGAGTATTACACAACACAATCTGCATTGAAAGTTGTCCATAACTCATTATTTTATTCCTACCTTACTTACTTCATCCTCAGCTGGGGACGTGCTTTAAATGCAACCGTTCAGCCTCTCATTAAACTACAAAATAAAGCTGTAAAGCTCATAAGATCAACTAACAAGACATCTCTGGAAGAGTCTTTCCAGCACTTAAACATCTTATGCCTTCCCAAACTTTATACCTTATCAGTAGGTAAATTCATGCACTCTTATCACAGCAAAATTGATGACAATTTTATTCCAATTAGCTCTATTCGTTCTTACTTCACAAAACTATCCACTTCTAACAACTCGTTTTTCCTCGAGTTTACTCATCTTCAGCAAATTGTTCTTTTGCAATTGTTAGCCCAAAAATGTAGTCTTCAATACCAGACGGAATACTCTTCTGCCACCTTTGCGTTCATATGGCAACTTAACAAAACCAGGGGCGTAACGAGGTTAGACGGCGCCCGGGGGAAGAAGCAAGTTCGGCGCCCACATGTCCGAAGTTGGGGTTGCTAAGCAAATGTATTGAAGAAAGTATTTTGTGACATTGTTAGGACTTTTCGGCGTCCCCCGTAGTCTGATTGGAACAAGTCAGCTGGAACTATGCAGAAATTAATGAGTGACCTTTGACCAAACGAATCTCTGCACCAGGTGTACTTGTGCAAACATGTGTTGGAAGAAAGTGTTAATCTTACACGGTTCATTGTTACAGCTCAGTTGTGGCAGGAGCCTACCATTGTCTTTTACGTCAGCACCACTATCCTGGGCAATAACACCTTTTCACATCCCTGCACCGTGTGCATTGAAATCTCCTAATAGGATCGTGAAACAGTTAGCTATAACCTTTCGCAGGGCATCACTACTTTTTTCTACGTATTCCTGATACCGTGCACTTGAGTTCGAGCCGTATGTCGGTATCAAACGCAGGGAGCAGGGCAAACTTGCCGTTTGCACATGGCTTTCCAGTCTTCCATTGCTGTATGGAAGCTGCTGCCTTGAAGATGTAGACAGAAGTTTGTGATCGAACCACGCACTCTCTCTGCTGCTGTGGTGAGAGAATCTTCAAACTTCGCATCTCTACAATTAAATAACCGAAAGGACCGCTCCACCAGCTCTAGCTCGGTACTGCAATTTATCCCATGTAGCTGTGGATTCAAAATGCTACCACGAAATGTCAGGGCGTTGGTTAACTCAGAAAACTGATTAAAATTTGATACCGGCGCAAGATGATCAAGGTACTGAGTGTTTAGTTATCCTCAAGGAGTACTGAAGATAACAAATTTTGTAGTGAGTGTTTTATTGTTCCAAGTACAGACAGTAAACAATAAAAAGTCCAGTGGAAGAAACATCGATAATTCACAAGTTATCGTAAAAAGTCGATTGGAAGTTTGGCATAAAGTTTACGTGCAACGATCGCACAAGTGGTGGCCGGGCCTTCGTGGCAAGCAGAGTTTCAATGGCGCTGCACATGCATAGCCAGTGCAATGAAACCTTGCGACTTATCTTCTAAATAAACGCAAAACAGTCCAGTTGCAGTGCAGGACATGATCAGCAGTCTCTCCAAGACTTACGCCGACAGCTGCAAACATCTTCAAAGATATTGGGTCCGCTTTAAGATGTTGTGAGAATGAAACAATACGTCACTAAAGACCGCGAGCTCACCACGAGCGGTTTGAGGAGGAATGCATGCAAGCCTTTGGTCGCAGCGAGAAATGGAAATACTGGCAATTCATAACAGATGGCAAGTCACTGTCGCCGCAAAAACTGTAGGAAACCGCTCGAAGAAAATTTGTGTTCAACGAAGTTGGCGACGTGGCCGCGACTGAAACGTCATAAAGGACGTTCGCGCACGAAACCGAAATAGTACAGAACCACAAAAGAAAATAACAACTTGGCGGTAGAAACAAGTTGGTCATGAGACGAAAAAATATCCGCAAATTACCGGCAATAAAAACACAACATCACATCAAAACCACCCGCGACTGCAAGATGATGATAAAAGGTGCCCTTGAAAAAACATACAAAAGAGAGTCACAAAACAAAAAAGCAATTGTCACATAACGCACCACATAGATATTGATCAGTGTATTATACTAAACCTCATGGAAGAAGCTCAAAAACTTCTGCAAATAGCAACAAGAAAAATACACAAATGTATTCATGGAATATTACGCGTATTAGCGTCAATATCTTTCGATCTGACGAAGACAATAAATAAATAAAACAAAGAAAAACAAGATAACTTAACCAAAAAAAGTGATTTGTTCATTTGCCATCTAGTAGCTCGTAGATAAGGTTGAGCTCGTTATCAGTTGAACTGCTGACGTGGTACATGCGATCACCATTGCCGTTCACATGCTGCTGCTGGAGAGGCATCTGGCCCGGATACCCTTGTTCAGCCATAGACAGCATCGCGTTGTTCCCCCCCACCATTATTCCAGGGGAGAAAACGTTGCTCCTTTGCTGTTCTGCGCCGCCCATGCCAGCCATGTTCTGGTGGTGATGCGGCATGCTCCCCATCACTTGTCCTTGATTCATGACATTCTGCTCAAGATGATTGGTTGTTCCAGACATGGTCATGCTGCTGGTCATAGACAGTCTCTGGTGTCCGCCAATCATTGTCTGGTAACCACCATGCGGTGCGGTTGCATGGTTCGGTGCAGTGTTCATATTAACACCTGACGGAATCCTCATCTGATTGTTCATCACTTGAGGCCTTAGCGACCGGTTCCACACAGGAGTGCTTCCCTGCGACATTCCGCTCGGATTGGGGGAAAGGTTTGAAGCCCAGCCTGAACAACAGCAACAACGTGTTTATAGATTCAACGCAGATTCTTAGTGTGATTTTGAAAGCGCATTTAACAATAGATGTCACTTTTCTCTCAACTACAACCTGTTGCATTTCCCCCCAAAAACGACTGATGCCATTTTATTCAAGCGCACATGAACAGCCTTGGAGACCAACACAAATACGCTCCGGAGACATCTTGAAGATTAACATACCTTGTGATGTGGAGTGGTTCTGTATTCCATCGCTGCTACCGACGAACATTCGAGAAGACGCTTGTGGTTGTCGCTGCATTCCATGCATCTGAGCCGGCAGACCGTGTCGGGGCAAAGCGTTTGAGGCGTTGTACAAAGAACTGCCACTTGCTGGTGATGCAACCATGGGTTTCGAATTCATCTGATGCTGTTCCATCATATATTTCTAAAAACAGAAAATTAAAATGTACCCAGACATTTGGGGTACCTCTGTTTGTGTTTCGACCCATCGATTGCACACACGTTCAAGCCAGAAATAAACATCTCGACAAAAGTGTATATAATTTGTCTGAAAGTCTAAATGGACGGTATTTCAGATAAAAAGTTCTGATCAATCAAATTACTGATTTGTAATAAAAACTTATTGGATCAACCGTGTTCGCCACGTACACAACAATCACAGACCGTAGAGTATTGCCCTCGAGCTTTCAATTTGAAACACTGCGCTTGGATACTTTTTGAGCAACAACATCTAATCAATTCACCACCAGACTATTTCCTGCAATAACGATCCTTCACAAGCAACCGCATTAAGACAATCGCGATAACACTGTGTTGTCACAACGCGTAACAAATGCCTCGGCTGTCAAGTCGCCCAGACAAAAATTGCTGCTGCCAAAACACTATTTGCGACGCTAATTCTTACGAATCTGTTTTTGTTTTCAGAACTGCACAGAATAATCGTTATCGAAAGAAAAGGGACGAATCTGTGTATAGCGCAATATTTAAAAATGGGAAATATTGGCAAGTGATGATATGATAGGGATACAGACAACATTATACACCAGAAAATTATGATGAGTATACGTTAAGTATGGACCTGGAATATGAAACAATTAAGCAAGGTTCTCAAACTGTGGCGCAAATCAGAGTCGAATTGGTCCAGAGCAGACACCGCTGGCGACTGGCCCTGTTTTTCATGAACAACAATATCGAGTGCCTTGTTTGATGTTTTGGAATTTACTGATTGGGCAATCGGCTGCGTGGAGACCCTTGGTCATGACGAGAATTGCTTGAAGTACATTGGCATTGCCTTTTTAGGTCTTGTTGACGGAAAACAATATCTAGTAGGGCTGCATTCGAATAGCCTCAAATAAGGAAGCTACCAATAGACCAACAGTTCCCACTACAATGATGTCGCAAGAAGCTGAGGAATATTATGGAATTACTGAAATACTTGCGAGTTTTCTATGGCAGCTGATAACTGACCGAAGTACTTCCAACTCAAGAATTAGTTGACAACGGCAGTTAATGACTGAAATCTACTTTAATTTGTTTCAACCCACAGTGTTCTAACTGCCTTTCATCAAACGAAATACTAACGACCAAGGTCCTACTTGTTGCAGCATCTGTCGTTGTTGGTTGCTCGTCAGTGTCGACGTCTGCTGCATGCGCATGTTCACTGCAGCGGACGAGTTCATCACAGCAGCAGCAGCAGCACCGGTGCCAATTCCAGGTTGGCGGTGAGCGCCTCTCACTAATGAGGCGCGAGGACCGAAGCCAGCTTCATTCACTGCGCAAAGTTGAATGGGAAAAAACGTAAGCTGGTGAGCAGGCATGACCAATAAGTGCATGGAGCTGGCGGGTGGCTTCAAAACCACGTTGAAACGTAAAATCTCAGGAATTGAATGAACGTGTTACATCCAATCACATATGGTTGATCACAGACGCAAGCAATTTTTATACGGCATAGAAATGTTTGAAAACAGAATGTACATTAGCTAGACATTACTTGCCACCAGCAATGTTTATGTATTAATCTTCATGATCTATTTCTCTTGACACAGACTACTAACGCAAAAATTTTTGCAGTCTTTGTCAGCTTAAATTATTCATCAACAACCTGGATACAGGAAGCAGATTACTGATTTTTTATTTTATTTTAAGACATTCAAACAGATGGACTAGAACTGTACGCAGAAATCGTACATTCATTAAATTATATGTCAAGCAACACAGTGATTATGGCCCCTTTATATTAAGAACATTCAGTTTCATTCTGGCCTGTACAATGCGAACCCGCATCAATCATCCGAAACATAACGTTATGAAGTTATTTTTAGCAAAATGACGTCATCCAACTTTAGAAGTCTGTAAATTTGCTGATCCATGTTTCTTTAAACCTTGGATGCTTCGTTAACGTCGTTGAAGTAGTCTCTTCATTATCAGTGGACGACACTTACAGCCTCTGCAGAGCAGTGCACGCAAACCACCTGACAACTAACGATTTGCGATGTTCCAACAAACAAGCTTAATGCTTGCTTGGCAACAGTAAAAAAATTTCGTCGACAACCCATTTGGCCAAGCGACAATTTGGTGACATGGAAACCAGGCGTCCGGCTGACGTTCGATCGGGCGCACATTTGCAAAAGGCCATTTCGCCCAACTGTCCCTGAGTGGCCTGCATTAACTACCAAGTGAAAAGTCAGTGACTTTACACAGGATACTTCAGACGGGGAAAGTCACATTCTGTCAATTTCAGTGACCTGGTTCAGAGGAAACCACTTAGAATCGTTGAAGGAATCAAGTACAGATGTAATCCTGTGAATAAATTCACTCACCACGAAATCCAGTTGAGGAATTCTTAAACTGGTTTGATTTTGCTTGCATCATCACTGCATGCATCTGGCCGTGACTAATATTTCTGGAAGCAAAAACAAAACTCATGCGTTGTTCTTGGGAAAAACTCTTCGCTGTAATGTCGCCTCTACCTTAACAATATGGTTAAACACTCTTATTTCTCTACTATTTTTTCAAACACATGCGAAAGTTTATCTCATCCCGCAAAGCGTACGTGAATGATCAGTTCACTTCCCACAGTGTTGCCATATTCAAAACTGACCTTTCACAATTTGGAAAAAAGAACTTACGAATTAAGTCACAAAACTACACCAATTAACAGTTGATGTAAGCTTTACTGTGTGAGTTCCGCCACGTACAGGTACGAATTTACCAAGTTAGAAAATCATAATAAAATACGATTTCACCTAAAAATGTTGATTTTGACAAGTGGCATATTTGCACGGTTTAGCGATGAGCGAATTAACCTTCATTTTGGCGTAATAAGCTTCACATCAAGCTAGGGCCTAGCTTGTACTTCCCTATTGTATGTTTGCAATTAAGCTCGTTTTCATTTTCGCTTAAAAATTTTGATAGGCCAAAAAACGCTGACAAGACTGGGCAACCCAGCGTTCAGGAAACAGTTCTTCTAAAGGCTACAACACAGTTTTCATGTTCGCCAACATTGTCGCTAGGCAACCATACGCACCCATTCGCATGGATTGGTTTTGTTGTCATTCCCATGCCGGTAGGTGGCATGTGGCTGCCGACAAACTGAGCATCAGCAGGATAGTGCGTGAGACGATTGGNCGCGTTGTGCAAGCTCTGCTGGTGCTGGTTCCGCGCGTAAGCTTCTACTTGTTCAGCGGCGGCAGACGCTGCGCTGAAGTTGTTCGGTGGAACAGAACCAGGGTTGGCTGTGGTGGCGCTGTACATCATTGGACCAGAACCGCGGTAAGCTGAGAACCAGAAGAAGTCGTGGTGAATACAATACAAGCATCGCGCGACGCTGCAACTTTTTATAAGTTTGTTCGAAGACACATGAACAACTTCATAATAAAGCTTACAAAAACACTTTTAAAGCAGAAGTTCACCAGTTATTTCACACGTTTGCAAATGAGAACTTCATATCAACAACATTTATTTATCAAACATAAAACAATGAAAAGCTCTAACTTTTCGAGGAATCAGCCGACTGGGCTCTGCTTTCATCTTTCTGCGATTATTTAAACTTGCACATATCTATAACCACCGGTCCCCAAACTGTGGTACGCGAAGGCCTTCAAGGTGGTACGCGAATAGGCCTACTACTTTCTTTTTACCTTCACAAAAATATATTCATAGCTATGTTTTTTACTTATCGGGTTCTGTTAATTAATCCCTGAATTTTTGTGTATTTCCTTTACTGGTTTTTAAAAATGGCCATTATAATTTCTCACAGCCATTATCTTCCTGTCGCATTTGTGTCAATTCTAGTTTTCCAAACTTTTGATCGAATAATATATTTGGTAGATTGAGTTTTCCTGGAGCAAGGTGGTACGTAGTGACAGTATGGGTCCCACAAATGGTACGTGATGAGACGTTTGGGAACCACTGCTATATAATGTAGTACTCTCCACAAGTGGGAAAACAAGGAGTCGATCTGAAAGTTTTTTCATATAGGAAGTCGACTTCACATAGCACTATGTATCCTCAGTCCTTTACAATCTGCAAGCAGTGCTTATGGGTGAAACGTTGAAGGCTGAAGCAAGCGCAGAGAAAGCAAATTAACTCAAGATTAAAATGAATATAAATCAGACCACAAGCTACGACAAGTCAAGAACTGGACATGCGTCTGTTCCAAATAATTTAATTCACAATATTTTTATTTCAAAGAATTTTATTTGATTTCATCCGTAAGCTTTGCTTGCAGCTTTCAGGACTAAGGATGCGTAGCATTACGTGAAATCGATTTGCTATTTTTTAAAAATTGCAAATCGATTCCTTCATTACCCCGCTAGTGGAGAATACTTGCTTGGACAAACTGAAATCACTCACCAGTTTGAAATCCTCCGGCGCCAATAACATACGTGTATTATTTGTTTTTATGTTTCGTGTAAAAGTTATGCATGAAACGTATTTCTGGCGCACGTATGCCAAGCTCGTTGAATCGTTCCACATTAAGACCAGCATTTGCAAACAAAATATACAGGGAAACTAAACAACCCTACTTCATAGCTTACCAGAAATCATTTCTAGAATGAAGCTACACGTTTCTAGACAAAAATAGAAGTGCACGAACGCACTCGAGGTGACAGCAGTAAACCTGTGATATACTTCACTTCCGTTATCCACTAATTTCAAAGTACGCGAAATTTAGGATATTGTTTGCAGCTCAACCCAAGCCCCAAACTCCAAAAAATTCCCAATTTTCTAGTAGCAAACGAATATCACCATGTATGTTGTTCAGCTACAAATTACTGTGACCTCACACACGGAGCAGAACACGTACATGTATAGCTTTGCATGTCAGCCGACATGTGTTGTTGTTGACTAATACTTTGATTGTCGAAGGACATGTTCGAAGCCATGTTCATCGATGCTGAGGCGCTTGAACTCCACTGGGTACCAACTCCTGCAAAGACAGCAGCACACCTTGACTGGTCACCACTCTATATTCACGGTAACCACCAAACAGCCAGGTTGCTTACCTGCAGGAAACCTGTCCTGCTTTTTGTCCGCGAGTGCTTTCAGCTGCTGGGAATGCGACCTTGACATGGCTGGACCAGGCAAGCCCTGACCGCCCATGCCGCTATTTAAGCCTGGCGTCCCGTGCCGGGGCAGGGCGCTGTTGAAGTGGGGTGACATGTCAGAGGCAGCGCCTGGCATTTGCATCCGGGGCCGCTGCATGCCGTGGGAACCAACTCCGCCCATGACCTGGCCGCTCATCTGGTTATGTTGCAAAGATCCAAAATAAGGTGACGGCTCAGCGTTGGACATACCGGCAGCCAGGCCCGGGTGGGGCTGGTGAGTCACTGAGTAGCTGACCGAAGAAGGTGACATTGACTTAGCCATGGAGTGGCCAGGCTGGTGCGATAAACGCGAAGACGCTAAATCGGGGGTGTGCCTCATCTTTTCCATGCCAGTAGGTGTCGTCCTGTGCACAGGTTGAGGATTGCCTTGCATGTTATGCTGCTGAGACGGATGTTGCGCGTGTTGATCGGGCATGACGTGAAACTTGGATTGAACAGAAACCTGGAGCCTGATACAGAATAAAAGGCATTAACTCCTGAAGACAGGCAACAAGCATCTTGGCAAAAAGAGTCACTTTCTAACCTCCAGCACATGACTTGATTTGACCAGGAGTAACCACTACACAAAATCTTTCGACGCAAGCCCTTGATTACACATTGGAACGAATCACGAAGACCCTTATTACTCACATTTTGCTCCTATCGCAACAATACATAATAATGCAATAACGACATGCCTGTCTACGGTTAATTTACCACAATGTTTTTTTCCTTATTATTCAACGACTTCGTTGGTCACTCCTCGAAGAAAGCGAGAAAAAAATTACTTTTGAATATGTTGACTGGTCATGCTGTTGTTGCCGCCGGAACTGATGATCTGCTGATGATGAACAGTTTGACCAGCGCTGAATGGAGATTTAGCAGCGTCACACCCTGACATGCCGGCGCCGGAAAGAGCAGCGTTCGACGATTGATTTTCGTTGTTGCTGAAGATGTTGTGACTCTTTGATCGGTCACTGTTCGGTTCACTGCCGAAACCCACGTAGTCGATCTTTTCCGTTTTGCACTGAAAATTGTTGCTTTTCGAAAACTGCAAGCATTGTCACATGTGAAACGTTCCAAAGCATTACGAGGTTTTCTTTGTCGTAAACATCCAGTGCAAACAGTAGAACAAATAACGAGCCCAAAACGCCCTTCCCGATGTTCTCATTCCGCAATCACCAATATATTCCAACACCACGCGTGTGATTTCAGTTGGTCAATTTAAGAAATTTACTCCAACATTTAAGAGCCTTTCCAATATTTCGAGCAGCAAAGAAATTTTAAATCAACCCCACAACATCAAACGTGTCAGCGTTTTTTTACAACCTAGTATAGAGACTTGGCTCTAAAATGTCTCAACGAAATCCAACGGAGCTTTAAACACTGTTAATTGTTTTGCGAAAGAGGATGTTGAAGCGCAGTCAATGTAACGTGATCAGGAAACGCTCGACAGCAACGAGCGCAGTGCATTGGCTTAAAACAGAGAACAACCGAAGGCACGGTCGAAAGGAAATCGTGTCACTCCGCGCACAAGCTACTTAACGCTAACAGATATAAAAGACGCTTGCGTTTCTGAGCCACTGCTCCATGCGTCATTTCGGAACACGCATCCGCTGAACACGTTAATCACAAAGTACGGCCAGTATTTTACGCTGACCTGACCATTCACTTGAAAGCCCACGGGCAGAATATGCAATTCGATCACCAACGTGACCGCAACGAAATGCACCACGAACGCAGACGGTTCATAGCACCAACCTGTCTTGCGCTATTACTCGCACGCTTATCGAGCGTCTGAGCGTCATGACTCATTTGATTGTCCTGCTGCTGTTGCTGCTGGGATTGTGGGGTGCTGCTTTGCTGCTGAGGATCTTGCGTCGACATGTCGAAGTTCGTCATCCCACTAGACACGCTAGGATTCTGTGAGATCTGCTCGAGCCAAGCCTGAAGCAGACGTAATAGTCGTGCGTCACCCAATGACAAAAATAAAGAGAAACCAAGTTACAAAACACTCTTCGATCGTTGTGTTATCAAAAGCTGAACCCAACGTTGAATATTTTGCAACACTTACGTCGAAATCATGTTCGTTGAAATCCATGTCGCCAATGTCATTGTTAGTCTGCTGACCGCTAGCATGACTGGCGTCCGCGTTCATGTTGGCGTTCACAAAAGTGTTTTGATTGACGTAACTGTTTTCCTGACTCTCTTGTTTGATATCTTTTGAATCAACGTTGACGCTCACAGATTGCTTGTCTGCAAAATTAATGCCCGGTCTATTGATCAGCTTCTTACCTCACCCTGGCCCGTGGACAAGTTACAACGAGCACACACTCATTATCAAGCACATAGCACAACCACACCTTAACAAAATTCGACGCATGCTCCACTTCTTGTTACGCGCTGTTTGAAGCACTGCAGATTTTTATTCGACAGAAGACATGACGGCAATAGCAAAAAATCAAGTGGCAAAATAGTGCCTTTCAAAGTACGCGTTGTAAATAAAGAATGCAAGCAAATGTGACTTGTATGCCATTGTCCGACCAAAGCGGTAGAAACCTTTTCGTATCAAAGACTGACTTATAAATTTGTTTGCTACAGGTGGTTGGTTCTATAACTGCACAAGATGTCATCAATCATCAAACCACCTCCCTTTTAAATACATTTTGTGGATAAAGGCACCGTTTGGGACACGAACAGTGTTCTGAGGAAAACACTGTTGATGTCCCAAACAACGAAGTGCAAAGTATTTTTATGTTCAGATTATTTTTTGATCTGTGTTTACTTCAATAGGCACCAAGAATGGTGCATTTACAGCAAAGGGGTGTCATTCAAAGGGGCGCCACAGACGTTTGGGGGGCAGCTGCCTCAAACTTCCCCCCTGGATCCGCAACTGATTTATACCGAGTCTCCCGCTGGCGAAAGTTGTCGCTAATGCCATGGGATAAGACTAATAAAGACAATATGGACGGGTTGAATAGAAATAGCGGAAACTAAGTCTACATATGCGGCTGACGCCTCAAAGGTTTGAGTCAAAGTCGAACCCCTTCCAAACTTCAAAAAAATTATCATCGTTTCAGCAATGGCCATGTCTTTAAAACCATGTTCTTGCACCAGGCTCTCTTTCAACGAGTACGTAAATGTGACCAACTGTGCTGCCACACAAAGTGTTGAAAGAAAAAAACAGGACAATATCGAAACTATAAATTACCACTCCCACCAGCTTTTAAACGCATATGAATCACGAAAGCAGTATCGTCCCTGCAACTGTTTGCGAACATGGGGGTTGACCACTGTAGCGATCCTTAGAATACAGGATCAAAACATAAGGTTCATCGCCAAGTTCGAAAACGTTTTCACTTTTTCAAACGTGATCTCACCACACGAAAGTTGCAAGCTTGGCAATCATATGCCCCTTCATATTTGCATGAGCTGGGGCTGTGGGAGCGTTACAAGTGACATGTTTTGAAGCAATAATCTAATATTTTCTCTGCGCAAGGATGTAAGCTCAGAAATAAATTTGCAGCGTAAGGTTAACCAAGAAGTCCGAAGTACTGGAGAAACGGTCATCAACGGCGCATGCACGAACAATTCACGCTTTAAGCACTTCCTCGATTTAAAAGCTTGGATATGACACCCACCAGTAGGCCTCCCCATGTTCGAATTGAGACTTGTGTTAACGTTAACAGTTGTTTCGATCCGCGGTTGTTGTTCAGAACTTATTTGTTGTACAATCTGTACAGAGAGACTGGTCCCACCGTTGAAGTTTGTATTTCCAGATCCTGCAAAAAAATGCCGAAGTAGCACGGACCCACTCACCTTTCTGGAGTGGGTAAAAACTCAGTCAAAAGCGCTTCCGTTGCATGTTGGGAAAACATTACAACTTACCCTGGTGGTTAATACTAGATGTAAATCCCGTATTTGCGTCTATTTTCATCTTTTTAGCAGCGAATTCTTGATTCGAGTGCTGCCCGTTGATGAAGTTTGACATATTTCCACTAGGTGGGCCGGTGGAGTCGGAGCCATTCATGCTCGGTTGGATAAGAGCTGTGTTTGAGCACGCGCTGCCGCTTTCAAGCTTTCTCTTCAACTGAAACAAACGACGGCTTTTTCATTGTGCATTAAACGATCTTGAGTCACATCTCTGTGCTGCTACGCTTTTGGGACAATAACACGGTGGGTAATCATTAAAACTAGGTTTAAAATGTGGTGAACCAGCTGTGAAGAACCCATCTGGAGTTAAACTTTAAACAAGTTTGAACTTCAAACAACCGGCGAGAAAATTATCAGTACAAGATGCTAGCAGAAAACAAAGGCAATAACAGAAACGACAAATACCTACTTTTTACACACTTACCACTAGGGCAACCAAAAGTCAATAAAGTCAAATTTTTTCTGCCTATTTAAAAGTTTATAAAACGTCCACAAACCAAATTTCACGCTGATACCATGTGCGACTCCAAAGTTATTAGGTCAAAAAAGTCAAAATTTATCGCTAGCAGAGTTTTCTTCTCGTTATCGATATTTTATTAAAGTTACAACAGATTCTGATATGTTTTTGCAAGTTTAGTTGTATTTCTGAAATAAGTAATGGTTTTTTGCGACTTCTGACGCAATAATGTTGTTTAGCCCACTACTGGACGATTGAATATTAAAGTAGACTAAGCATGTCAATTCAAAAAACCTGGTCTTAGAGTACTTGCTTTTGCAAATACTCAATCCATGATACATGCATATATAGTGTTAACTTAATGATATTCTCAGATTTGACTATACTGTATTTGTTAATGTACTTAATGTACTTATCAACATATCATGCCTAAGTTGAAACAACCAAATTCTTCAAAAGTTTGAAGATACTGAGTTTACCTCAACACGTAAGGGTGAAATATTTTGCAAATTCTGTGACTGATTAGTAAAACGTGACATAAGGTTTATGGTGGAAGCACATCGCCGCAGTGCAAAGCATCAACGACGTTCGTTTCGTGAAACTGAAAGTAGCCAGACAGTTTTAAAGCATGCTATGCCAGATTTTGCAGATACACTACTTCGTTTCATTTCAACAGAACAAACCGATCAAATCTATCAGTTTGTTTTCTATTACTGCGTATAAGTATGCTTTGTACTCCGAATTCAATTGAAAACGCAGAAAATTGATAGTTAAGTTTTTAGGTCAATAAATTGGTTGCCCTACTTATCACGTCTTGAACAATCATGGGATTGGTGAGCTGCAACATATCTACCAACAACTTAAAACACTTCACATCGCAATTGCATATATCATACTGTGTATAACAACCATGGTACTAACCGTTTATCGCCCAATCGCAGTTCTATTACGCGCTAATCATCAATATTTCGAAGCAAATGGAGAACATATTACGCAGCCACAAACACAAACGCACAAGTCGAAACAGAAAGAACGATGAACCTACGCGAACATTGACGTCGGAAGCATCGTTTCGGGCATCGTTGCTCTGGTCGGTGAGTTGTTTTGTTCGGACCGGATCCTACAACGCATCACAAACGTTTACGCTTAGCAGTAACCTATACAAATCAAAATACACGAGGTATGCAGGACGGTGGAAACGGCTTGGTGTTAATTGAAGTCAAATCGACCGAACGGCTGTTGTCTGGCGAGCAAAACTGAAAACCTCAAACCTGACATCTTGCTCCAAGGAGTAATATAAGCTTTGCGGGATATGAAATATGCTTTGACAAAAACATTGAGTCCGTTTCTGCAGATTCTGTTTGAAAACCAAATGTTGCGCACATTCACCTGACCAGCCTAGCCGTTACCGGCTTTGGTAAATGGAATCAAACACGAAGCAGAACAAGAGCAAACGAAATATGAGCAGTAAAGACTATTACAAATTAATTCCTGAAACAGCGACACAACACAATGTTGCAATGCTGATGGGTGTATCCCGGCGCCCACCACGGTTGACCGTAACCTCCAATAAAGAAGCAATAAATTCCAACCCCGCACATGGAGCACGTCCGTGTACAGGAAACCTTAAGCAAATCCCTGCTGCTGCTTTGCCGCAGCGAACATTTAACAAGTCACTATATCGACAGACCGGCATGCAGCGCTCTAGCAACGCGTACGGTGAAATTAACTACGCACACAATAAGTACTGGCGCAACTTGTCCTAGCGGTTAATCCGCTAGTGAGGTCGCAAAAAAACGGAGAGCGAGTTGTAGCGAGGCTTCGGTTGTAGTCGTGCGGTGATGTGAACACCAAGTCACACACGTACGCACTGAGGCAGCACAGCAGCTCATTGAGTTACGAAGAAATGGCGCAGAGCTGTTCTGGGAGAGGGCGTCACGGCGAGTGCGCAAATCGAAAGCGATGTCTTAGAAACCGGCTGAGATGCGGCTCGTTGTTGAACGAGCAGACAAGCCTTCCACACCACATGTGCGCGTTTTTACTCACCAACATGAATGCAGTCATGAACAAGCAAAATAACAAAAATAAACCAACGACCAAGAAAGCAACAATGCTGTGGAAGCTATTTCTTTAATTTTTTTTGCCTGAAACAAAAACGTCAACCCCCAAAAAAACCCTTGTCACCGAGAAATAACTAAATAGTTTTCTAACTTATTTTTTAAGTTCGGCACCTTTACACTTAAGATCTAGGTTAATGCTACGTGATACGATTTCGTAATTGCGTTCTAGCCAAGGCTGGTGGCGCACTCCTTGATCGATAACTAGGTTGCTTAAGTCAGTAGATATCAGAGGGACGCGGAGCTATAACCTGCAAGCGAAGACGAAACAAGTGAAGCAGGTAGACGGCTGTCCTGAGTCATATGAGAGCAGCGTCAACCGGTATTCGAACAATTGTTTTCTACATTTTGTGGAAGCACGCCCAAACGTTCCGGAAACCAACAAACAGAACAGTAGGTACGAAAGAAGAGTGAAATCGCCACTTGGCAAGCTAATGTGACATTACGCAACTTTGGACTTGCCTACCGCTATGTATCTGTGCTGTTCGCGACGAAAACATCAGTTTGGGTTTCAGTATTTAGGTTATTGTAAGACACACCGCAACCAATCGAAAATCACCATAAGGTCAACAACGTAGGTGACAGAATGCTACACCAGCAATTACGACGGTACAACGCCTGTGGCAAGGTAAGCGTATCAAGACGAAACTCGTTCATGACCAGAAAACGCCCTTAATAAAGTCTCGTCGGACAACCTCCACAAGCTTCGTTTTGAGTGGCACCGACACAATGAGCAATCTGTGCTGAATGCCCTGCTTACAAATCAACGAAACGTGTGACCTGCTTCAACGTTGACTTCATTGCTCTTTCAAAGTTGACTTGTAGAACTTGAGCTGAGACTATCTGTGCCCAACGAAACTACTGGAACCGCTTCCACGCAACATTTTCTATTGCGTTGTGTTTTAAGATGCTGAAGAAGAGACCAAATGTGGTCCAAACCTTTACACAAAGCGACCAGATAACGGTTGATCACTGTTTCTCGTCGTCAACCAAAAGAGCCTGAACACTTCACAACCATTCCCTTTGCCACCAATATGTGTCCCCATAGAGAAAACAACCTGTTAAAATCTGCGCTTTGACTTTCAGCCATAGACAACTGTACAATGGCAAAGGAAAGCCGAAACAATGTAAACCGCCTCATCCTGTCGATTGCGTTACACACTTACGTTTGCAATGCGACATTTGGGCGGTGGACGGATTGAGCTCCGTAGATAAATCGATACACCTCAACCGTACGCGAACGCCACTTGTCCGCGACACCAAGGCACGAGAGTTACAAATCAAGACTCACAAAAGCAGCAACCGCTGACCCGTGCCGAATTGTGAATTAAAGAGTTGCCAAAAGAACAAAAAGCCATTTGTCGAAAGCTTTTTGTAGCCAAAAACACGTATAGCAAAATAACTGATACTAGCATAACGTACCGAACGCAAGTTTGCAATGGTGAGCCCTTGAACAGCATAGCATCTCCAAAACAAAAACAAGCATTTAAAAAATGTACAGATGCCCATGCACTGATCCGGGCTCATTTTGTCCATTTCAAATCCAAACTTATTATTTGCCGTGAACAACAGGTCAAAATAATTTTCGAAAACGCATAATATTCCTTTGGTTCTGGTTTGTTGATCATATTTCTTCCCTGCCAATACTTCAAACATTATTAATCATATTTTAATCGTTTGTTAAAACCTGCCTGGTAGTCAACAATTCGCTGTATGGAATGTGACTCATTGGCGATGCTTTGTTATAATCCGGCTACACATCTAAAGTATGTTCAATACTATGGCATTACTACAAAATATTGATTAGGTTATCAAAATCTAATTGACACGTCACTAAAACTTTTAACAGATAATCACACTATATTTTCTGAATAAATATTCTTCAGGAATGCGAAACTCCCAAACCATTCTGGGGGGGAAATAATGAGTGTGGGGATCACAGAGGTCTCGTAAGACAATTTGATCCGAGCCGTGTGGTTAATCAGAATCAAACCAGGCTGAAAAAATATATCCCAAGTTATTTCAGCCAGTGAGTGAAGGTAAAAACTGCCTAAAGGAGACTTAGTAAAGTGAAGACTGATGTCTGTTCCTATTTAAAACAACGTCTCCTCGACGAGCGAAACGAGCACTAATATGATGACAATCACTCTTTCTTTGTGCCACTTGCATGTTTACGTTATGCAGTGTTGTTGCCTATGGTACGAAGACTAGTAAACAAGGAAATTTTACCTGATCTGGTTTGGATGAATTTCATCGGACCTGCTTCACATGTAAAGCGTTATCTAGCTTTCCAGCCAACGACTGTTTTCGATCCAATATAGTTGAACTGACGCTTTGAGCTGGTGGTGATGAGACGGTAAAAAACACAGCGTGAAGCGCAAGCCAGTAGAACTCTTATGGTCCGCTGCTGTGAAACGCGCACATCTCATGGAGCACAAGGCCAGAAAAAGCATCCTTGTACCCGCGGTCAAAGTATTATCTGCTCTTCTGTTCTGAACTCGCAGTTTGAAGACATCGGCGCTAGAGCATGTGATTTTGTGAATCTTTTCTTACTCGGTTCGAAATCTTGCGTTTTGATTTGTTTTGCAATAAGTTAGGAAGAATTATCAATTGATTGCTAAAATCCAGGGGTGTAGTGCCAAAAAAGGGTGGGAACGCACCAAAAATCTAGCCATTTTCAAGTAAAAAAAGTGTGGGAACGCAGCCAAAAACTAGTCATTTTCAGTAATTACACAATTATGCTAAGGTGCTACGGAAGAGATAGCTTGTCATTTATTCATTTATGCGACGTCTGGAGCTGCACACTGGAAATCTGAGTAAAAACACACATCTTCAAGTCAGGTAACTATGAAAAGTGTGGGAACGCGTTCCCACCTCACTACACCTTTGCTTAAACCACACCATTCGTATGCACTCTTTACCCTTTTTCTCTTTATCCGTTACGGTGGACGACTCGAAAAGCCAAAACAAACTACTTTGCAATCTCAGAACATGGAGAAAGTCGATAGATTTGCTCCTTTATACAACCGCGGATTATTTGGGATAAGTTTCGCATAAAGCACTGGGGCTGTGTGATGGTGTGGGTACGGATTATACGGTTGAATTGAGCTTTGTTCAAGGTATATGTCGATCGTACTACGTTGACATACAATTTGATAGACCCATGCTGGGTCTTTGGAGATTGCGTGCTGTATTGCCAATCGAGATTGCTAGTGGGCAAAAACGACACAAGTACCAGCGGTGCGTTTGACATACCGAAGTAGTGCCAGCAACAACATTATTTGCGCTTTATACGAATAACAACAGGTGTGTAACTGCACTTGCATAAGCTTCACGTCCCACCACTCAACCAGTTAGCATGCATGATTTCAGTTCGAAACGATTCACGTCAATTCTGCATTAGACGTGACGGCGCCAAACGGCCACTGATGATTCACTTCACACCGATTAGGAACACGTTGCAGGGACCCGGAATCTTGCCAGCCACACACTCGAGCCGTACAAAACTCAATAAAGTAACAACCGAACGAAATTTTTGCGGTGAAGATACAGTATTGAGTGATTTTTGAAAAAGCAGTTATGCCAATTCGCAATGAAGATCATAAGCAAAAAGGCTCAAGAAATCACGCTGTTTATAGGACAATGTCGTCTGCACAGTGGCCTCCTAACATTTTACCCCTCGAAAGACTTCTAACTGAAATTACCCCACCCCCCTGTTTCGCCTATACGTTTCTACAGATTTATTATATATACTGAACTACGTGACGAAAAAGGTTTTGACGTAAGAAATTTCAAAGTAGCTTAGGAGACTCAAAGAACGGTTATGAATCTACCTAAATTTAATTAATGCAAGCAGGAAAGTTTTCATCGAAACATCAAAGGTCCAAACAAATACGTGTTTACTACAAATCACGATTCAGTGAACTTACCACAAGAGCAGATGAAATTCACCCCAAGCGATAAATCTAATCCCAGTTAAGATCTGTCGGTACAGGAACTCATTACGTCTTTATTTCAAAAAGAATTAAAATCGGAAACATTGCGCACGGTTTTAAATTTTGCTGAGCAGCACAAAAGTTGAATTGTGTGCAAGACCATGAGCAAACGTCAGGGTTGCGTGCGACTGCTCGGAGTTTACGTCATGATTGCAACTCAGAAAGGAGAATTGGTTTGAGCAAAAACAATGAATAGCTTGAGCTGACGGCGTGGCTGCGAAGCCATAAGCCGCAAGGCAGACGGAAGTCGAATATAGTTAAAGCCAACCACAATGAAACGGCGGTTTGGCACTATGTTCGAAAATACACCAGTATATCACGTACAACTTGCTTTGAGCAACAATCGGTGATAAGCGACTTGTTACGGAATAACAAAAAACGCCACTACGAGAAGATTCGCAAGCACTGACAAAAACATTGTCGTAGGTTTCTCAAAAACAAGAGTTTTATATAAATTTTCGTCCCAAAATGAGGTACTAGGGTATATTTTCAGAAGTCTTACTTTTTCTGTACCGAAATTCATTCAAAATGCACGACAATTTACTCAAATATTTATCTACAACAATTTCACGATCAAGGGCTCATATAAAATGATTGACCTTTTTAAATTCTTGCTGACAATCGCAACTAGGGCTGGGAGTGCTTATATCACAATCATCTTGAAAAACATGTTATGTATTTTTTCTGATTAGGTTTAATTTTTGGGGAAACACAGTGCCATGATTTTGCTCGCTCCAGATATCGGACGTCCAGCAATACCTTCAAACATGACATCACTATCCTACATGGAATTCGTGCGTCCTCCCCATGTTTCTTCAACCGAATGAAATGTAAACTTCAGTTTTTTACCCGCTTTCTACGTAGAGCCACAACAGAAGTGGGGAATACTCCATTAAATTAAGATGTGACTTCCTGCAGTCAACATAGCTGGGACTTCTTCCTGTTGACAAATTTCGCAAAGATGGCCACAAAAGGTATATTTTGTTGTGTCGCATGAAGTTGGGCAACGCGGTTCACCTCAGATGTGAAGGGGAATCCTCTCCCTAACAACACCATTGCGTACAATGCAGTTGGGACGTCTGGATATAATCAGTCAACATAATAACGTTGTCAATGGTTGCGACTAGATGAACAGGTCCAAACTGCCAAATCAAACTCACAATAACTACGTTCATGAAAAAAATGAAGAAAAGCAAACTGCTGTCAAAGCTCCGCAATCCCAAATTCCACTGTTCAAAGCACTTACTACGAATTTGCATTTTTCGGTGCACAGATTTCATTACGATCGTGATCTATGCAAACAGTATCACAGGAATTCGATTCAAAAGACAACCAACTGACAATCCACCGTGTCGTCAACAAATCTGTTGCTGGCAAATGTGGACCACCATTTCTGCGCTCTATAAATGAGCACCTCACCGACCTAACTAAATTTGCTCTAATAGTTTTTCTTGCTTCTTTAGACTTGTGGTTGGTCTTTGTTATACATTCCAGTACATAACGAAACAGTAGATTGTTGCCGCAGGTTCCAAGACTTTATTTATTTACCGTTTTTAAGAAACCAGGTTAGCATAATATCTCGGTACGACCACGAAATATCGTAAATGGGACTCAATCGTGGTTTTTATCATACTACGCTCTGTACTAACCAATCAACCAAGTTTTCTTGCGGAAGCAGAGCAGCGTCTCTGAAACGTTGCGAACAAACACGATTTGTAATCCTTTGCGAAGATCAATGTTCCCCAATAAGACAACCTGTGGTTTTGCAACAGCTTTTGTCACTGCCAGACACGAGGCAAACAACTATATATACATTTGTTGGACATAGCGTCTGCCTACCTAAAATCGCACTTCAACGAGGCTTGTGGCAGCAGACATGCTTTCATCTTGTCGGTAGAGCTCGACCGATGTATCGGCACAGCGATGTATATCGGCCGATATGACGATGTTGCCGATGTATCGTATCAGCAAAATTCCGCCGCTATATATCGGCAATATTTGCTCATATAAGTGTTGCGCTGTTGCTCTGCATGAAGCGTTCGGAAACCCAAGTTGCTACTTTGTCTCTGACCCTGTTTGATTAACACAAATGCTCTGTCCGTTCCTAGCGCACAGAGCCTTCACGCATATAGACCGTAGTGCAAAAGTCCCGACAAAACGCTCTATGATGTAACATTCACTCGTAGGTTTTGGTTTGGTAAACACATGATTGTCTGCGAACAAACTAGGTTACGTGCTATTGTGTTGGTTGGCTGTTTTAACGAAGTCTCTCTAGGCTAGACAGAGTGAGCAGGACCCAGGTTTGCGCAGAATTCGATGTTGTACGGTTCTTCATCGCAGTGAAGTGGTGGTTTTAATGCGTCGCGCATTTTTTTGCTTATGGCATCTAAGCATAGGCACAGATGTTTACACAAGGAGCAAGCCCACTTATACGCAACACATGTTTGCTGTTTGTGCATTTTTTTATTTAGAGTCACAGTAATCTATGGACTGCAGTAGGCACAACGGATTAAGCCATCCTTTTGGTCAAACACAGCTGGTTGAAACGGTCACGTGACAAGCACAATACGTAAAGAAACAAGGGTTTAGGTTTAGCGTACAGTCCACACATTGCAAGGACGAAGCTGCTAACAGCTTGCCAACATTGAAACCATAACATTACTTGTCTATCAGACTGACCCATTTACAGATGTCACAGTCAACTAAGGCAGTCACGCTGTCCAAACTTGTGATGTGACCAGTTCAGCCAATCATGTTCTGCTGGTGGCAAAATAGCTCCAGGAGTGCACATTTTGTCTCACAAGGCATAACAGGCGTGTATATGTTACCTCATAAAATAATTGTAACTTGTGAAATTATTTTCTTTGTTTATGTGGCCTGAAGAAAAATATGCACTGTAATGTCTTTCAGTTGTAGTTTGAAAATGTTTGGTTGAAGGCAAAATAGCCCCAGGAGTGGTTATTTTGCCTCATGAGGCAAAACAGATACTGCTTGAGTAATACAAAATTACCGGCATTGGATATTGGCAATGAAAATTGAAAAACATTGGTATCGGTATCAGCCCAAAAAAAACTTATCGGTCTAGCTCTATTTGTCGGTCAACACACATCTTTGCAGCCACACTGCCGTTGCTGATATTGATTTCATCACAATCGGCAAATCTCATTGCAATAAACAGTACATCTCAGGCAACAGGCAAAAAATCGATTTCAACGTTTTGTATTGAGACTGTTGAAATAATCCGAATTTCTTACTTAACTAACAATAAGATAAGAATCAATAAATTCGACATTTCCCAAAAAAGTACAACCGATGCACAAAAACACCGGCTACAAAAAAGAAGTACTACCTCGAAACTTCTAACTTTTAAACTCATCTTTTTATTTATCTCTTCTTTTATTCTAACCAAACCCATTAAAAGCGATGGGCACAGGGAGCTTCACATTATTTTTCAAAGCTTATGTGGAGACACAGCGGCAAATGCAAGGCAGCCTGAACACTCGCATGCAGAAGCATCTCACATTCCCGAGTGCAGCAGCTTGCACACATTCGTAAGACAACGCCGATCGTGCAATTGGTTTCATTACCCCTCAACTCTGGGCAGTGTGAACCATTTGCAGCGGCTTCAGTTTCCAGACCTCATCGCATAGATTAAAAAAGAGATACTTAACGTGCCTATGGATTTTCAACGAGTGGTACTGCTTCACTCATCAGTCGTGAGTTGCGTCACGTGACAGATAAACATTTCGCGCCTCTTCGTTACTGCCGTCATGTTTTGCTTTTCCATTATTTTACAGTACATTGCCATTCTCCCTGCCGCGTACAAGCTCGCAACAAGCCAGCTATTGCTTAGTCTCGCTGCACTGATGGTGCTAGTACCATTCTTAATGTGGGTACGATCGAGCTCCTGCTGCTCGGTTAGCCAGTTGCGGGGGTTCGCAGCGAATGCAGCTTCCGTTCATCCAAAAAATGGATTACATTTTAGAATTTGCCTACATATGGCATTCTAATATATAGATGGTATGAAGCAGTACAAGCTGAAAAGAGCAAGCAACACTTCGTTCTATTGAAAACTATATAAAAATCAGTTTAATTGTGCATCAATACTAACATACCTATTCTATAAATAAAACGCACACACGCATTTCAATTTCAATGGGTTTGGTTTAAGTCATAACCATCACGGGCCCGGTATCTCCAACAAGGTAAACAATAGTCATTTAGCGAAGCGTTTTTGTGTTTTACTTCAGTGTTGTGGCCGCTGTCTTTGCTGCTGTTTACGTCTTCTTTCGTGCACCAGAACGGCGGTACAAGGCCCAGTGTGGTTAGAAACACCAACACAAATAAGTTAGAAGCTGATGCAACTGGCAGTGTTTGAAAGCAACTGGCAGTGTTTGAAAGTGTAACAGAACAATTCTCAAACTTATCACATCATGCAGTTTATTTCTTACAAGAATGCCTTTAAGGCTTATGTCAGAAATCTAGAAAAACAAGAGTGATTGCGCTCAAGTAATTAACCTGTTGGATGGTAAGGTTCTTCTAATGACGAAATATTAAGTACCATTCCATGACAAAACAGGCGACAGAACATAGAGTAGCCAAGCCAGCTAACAAAATAAACATAGATCATGGTTCACTGGGCAGCGCCGCAACATGATATCAAGGACAACAAACGAGACAACGCGTTAAGGTACGTTTCACTTAAATTCCGTAGAATATGTCTTTCATTTCACCTCGCAGTATGACACGACCATGTATACCATCTGCGAATGTAACAGGGTGGTGTCGAAATGCACACAGCGGCACAGCTTTACTTAAAAGGTTATCAACCCAGAAGTTGAAAGCTCGCCAGTTTGATCTACTGACGGTAATGCGTTGAAAATTAATTTTTGTGTATTCTAAACTGTTCACGTCAATCTACTGCACGTTGGCCGGTAACAACGTTCGTCAATGTGCTTATAGACGCAATGCTAGCATGGTAGATAAGAATCAAAAAGATAGAATTTTAATTCAACAACATAACAGCCAACTGACAAAAGCATATCGACGATCAATCAATGCGCGATTTTTATCGGACAAATACGACTTCTATCGGATTAACGTCTTAAGGTATGTTATTCCGCGACCATCATAGCTAGCTCGGCATTTCTTTGCTTCCAAGGTGCATCGTGAAGAAATAGACAATGAAAATTTCCAAGCTACCGAAAAACTTGAAACTAAGCTAAAACACGTCGAGACAAAAATTTATAACGGTGTTCACAAGAAAACTTATAAAACCTAAAGAAGTACTTCCCACCAACAATATATACGCAACTGTTGCAGACCATGCAAATTGGAACATCGGGGTCACGTGGACCAGACGAAAGGAGTCGCGGAAACAACAGATAAGAGCACACCTCACCGCTAAAACTATTAAAAACGAGCTGGCGGAATACTAGCATTGGAATCAAATCACTGTGAAGCCTGTAATTCGTGACGATAAAAGTCAGTTGACAGCAGACGTTCCACTGGAAAAAGTCCGTGTTGTAAAAAACGATTAGAATGATTAGTGAGGAGTGCAATGTCCCGAATTGACCTTGGGCAGGATTTCTAGCTCTAACAAGAACATAAACGCTCAGTGGTGGTGACGGGTGGGCTCACTGGAAGCGTGGTAGAAGCCAGATTTAAGCTGTTATTTGTTTGGTCTTCGAAAGTGGGAGGTCACTGGAAACACGTGAAATTCTGTAGCATATCAACAGCATTATACATGCTCGTTCCCCTTCAATTCCACATGAATACATGGCGTGCAGCTACAACAAAATAAGTAGCCCAGCGGCAAGTTCTTCCTTACTTTGAAATTTCTAACAAAAGCCTTGTTTTCTATCGAAAAGTGTTTCAACTTACGGATTGGCTAAAATGCAAGGGCAATGGTCAGCTCTATCATACGTCACACCTACGTTTGCAAGTGATTGACGCATGATAAAAAAGAAACAAGTGTCCTTGAAGTGAGCTCGCCTGCTTGTCAATGAAAATGACACGAGCTTCCGACACGGTGTGAACCGGTAATAGCTATCCGGAATGAACGCGCATGACACATCCTGACCACGGCTCTGTAAGCACTCTAAAACAGCATTTCCGTTATGCAGCGATTACGAGTAAGTTAAGCAACACGGTTGACCTAAAAAAGTTCACAACTGGAAAAGTAAGGTAGAACTGTCTGCGACAGCGAAGATAAACGTATTGCTTCGCGCGTGAAACAATGGATCGCGCGTTGTTTCGCACCACGACGTCACGCTCTAAGTAGCAAGAGACCGTGTCGCAACTGTTAAAGCACAGCAGTTGTAGTAAACACGACGAACAAGCAATGATTGGCAATGGTGACAGCAGTGTATGAAGGAATGTACAACATTTCCTGGCTCTGTGCAGCATGCAAAGAAGCCTAAGGTAATGAACTTATACCACACATTTGTTGCAACATGGAAAATGGAAGGTACTTTTATTTACCGTGTTTGTCACCAAAGCGAACGGGGTAGCCGTCAGATCAGCATCACTTCAAGTGGTATACGAGTCAACAACGCGCTGACAATGAAGACGAACGGTCAAAAACAAATTGAGCAATGACACAAACGACAAGACCGCCCTCAGGCAACACCGCATTATTAGTAAGGCAACAATCAAAGATTGTGTGTTACTTACGGCAACGTATGTCATGACGATGAGCGCGTCACTGGCTCAGGTGCACAACAACCAAAACAACAAGAGCTTAACTAGTTCGTCCATCGCACCACCTTCAAACCGGAAAATGATCTTGCCTAGTTCGCTCAACGTCACGCTAGTATCCGGTCCAATAAATGAGTGCGTTTTTTTGAATAACGGTTCCCATGAACCCATGCCGTGACATTGGGAGACCATGCCCTCGTCAGCGACCGTGTCATTTCCACTTGCCACAGCAATGTATTATCTTAGGCCTCTGCAAGCTAGACAACTGCTACTTTAAAGCCAAGATGTTGGTCATTTGAGTAAAAGTAGGCGAGCCTTTGAGCTGCACCAAACAGACCATACCAAAAAGAACGCTGACGCTATAATGAAGCTCTGCTAATTAGTAAAAAAAACTGAACCCGTGTGTAGACGAAAATGAACCACTTGAATATAAAAATAATTTGTTTGGGAGGCTATTTTTATTATTCGGCAGTTCCGCACTATTTTACAAGCTTTGAAGTCTTTT